>Ga0214480_100044_pt1 | contig 44968 bp, 37 predicted proteins | sample M1_20Mar14CPVII9_3_FD_165042 | JGI IMG/M metagenome (GOLD analysis project Ga0214480, IMG submission 165042) | Marine eukaryotic communities from Monterey Bay, California, United States - M1_20Mar14CPVII9sort6BwellE17 | ecosystem: Environmental > Aquatic > Marine > Unclassified | place: USA... | reverse complement strand
GTATAGGTAAGGACTTGGGAATGTGTACTGTAGCATATGCATCACTCATGGTGGAGTTACAACAAGACGGCTACACCTCGAAGACGAGAGAATCCCCAATTTTTGAGGGAAACCGAGCCATTCGATTCGTACGTTTGGGCACCGACCACTACCTTGCTGTGCTCTATTTTCCTGCCAGTGCTTGTCAGAGCCATCCCATGTATAGGTAAGGACTTGGGAATGTGTACTGTAGCATATGCATCACTCATGGTGGAGTTACAACAAGACGGCTACACCTCGAAGACGAGAGAATCCCCAATTTTTGAGGGAAACCGAGCCATTCGATTCGTACGTTTGGGCACCGACCACTACCTTGCTGTGCTCTATTTTCCTGCCAGTGCTTGTCAAAGCCATCTTATGTATGGGTAAGGACTTGGGAATGTGTACTGTAGCATATGCATCACTCATGGTGGAGTTACAACAAGACGGCTACACCTCGAAGACGAGAGAATATCCAATTTTTGAGGGAAACCGAGCCATTCGATTCGTACGTTTGGGCACCGACCACTACCTTGCTGTGCTCTATTTTCCTGCCAGTGCTTGTCAGAGCCATCCCATGTATAGGTAAGGACTTGGGAATGTGTACTGTAGCATATGCATCACTCATGGTGGAGTTACAACAAGACGGCTACACCTCGAAGATGAGAGAATCCCAAAATTTTGAGGGAAACCGAGCCATTCGATTTGTACGTTTTGGCACCGACCACTACCTTGCTGTGTTCTATTTTCCTGCCAGTGCTTGTCAGGGCCATCTTATGTATAGGTAAGGACTTGGGAATATGTACTGTAGCATATGCATCACTCATGGTGGAGTTACAACAAGACGGCTACACCTCGAAGACGAGAGAATCCCCAATTTTTGAGGGAAACCGAGCCATTCGATTCGTATGTTTGGGTGTTTCGCATTTCTTCTTGTGCTCTATTTTCCTGCCAGTGCTTGTCAAAGCCATCCCATGTATAGGTAAGGACTTGGGAATATGTACTGTAGCATATGCATCCCTCATGGTGGAGTTACAACAAGACGGCTACACCTCGAAGTCAAGATCAGTGTAGCTGATCGATTTTGATGTTTGGGTGCTGACAACCACTGTTCTTTCCTCTTGGACAAAGTTTGGTCATCATTCTGTTTGTTATATATTAATAGTTTTCTAGTTTATTTTATTAGTTGATTTCTTGTTGATGTTTGATGTTACTTCTATCTATTTCTTATAAACTTTCCATATGTTCATACCATTGTTGTATTGGACAATCTTCAATCTCTCCTCTCACTGTCTCAACTTTTTTCCCGAAAAAGATACAATGATCCTTCATTTTTTTTTCTGCCCTCTTACTACAGATATTATGATTGCCTTAAGTCTAAAATCATTCACTAACCAAATAATTAGCTGCCACTAGGTATGATATTGATTGCTGATGGTGGTTGTTGATTTCCACAGCATATTTATGTTGACCCTGATGAAAACGTTTGTGAATCCTCTGGGTTGCTGAAATAATCATATAGTGAACGAATACATCACAATATATTATTATCTCCCTCACACATATCTTCTCATTAGGCAGTAGCAATACCATATGAGGTAGGTGCTATAATGCCGCCTTCATCTAATACTATATATTCCATGTCAACACCGCCATGAAACAAACCGCTATTAACAATGTTCATACCCGTCCTTCGATTTAAATGACATCCATCAGCAACTAATGTTTGTAGAGGACTCAAGACTTTTTGTTGTACCATTAATCCAGTATCATTCTCTGATAAGACATGTTCCCAGAATAGATACTTGCCAGTAGTTGGTTTTAAGACGCGAGCGATTTCCTGTAATGCACGATTTTGATCTGTTACAGAACATAATGTCAATGTGCCAACAACTGCATCAATAGAGTTATCATCAAACGGTAACGCCTCTGCCACGCCATGTACATTTCTCAGTGTAGTAGTCTTAGAAGTAGAAGACGATGATATCAATCCTGATTTCTCTGCCGATTGTATAGCATAACTATGCATGTAATCATTTGGATCAACACTAATTATATCGAATCCTTGTAATGATGGATTGTCTTTTATACCTTGTGCATAATATGGTGCATTTGGAAACGTGCCCATTCCTACTTCTACTATTGTTGGTTGGGGGGTATTCTCTTCTTTAGAAAGAGATGCAAATAAACTTTGGAATATTTTTTGTTTATATGGTTTAGCTCTCTCTTCGTATCCAACCATTTCAGTTGCCATACCATTAGCAAAGAACTTATCCAAATTCACATTTCGTGGACGATCGTATATATTTGATGTTGGCGGCGGTGATGGCGGTGATGATGATATATCTACAAGTGCATTTGCAATTTGTGTCGGTACTAATAATAATGATATTGTTGCAGAGGTTGTTTGCAATAGAAAGTCTCGACGATCATTATTATTGTTGGTAGGCGGCGGCGGCTGCGGCGGCGGTGTATTGAATGAAAATCCAGTAGCCAATTGTTGTACAATAAGTAATTGTAGAACGAGTATGATTGTAATAATCATAAGTGGGTGGTATAATGCCGTCATGTAATATTACAACTCATCTTAGAACTCATACTCATACTTTCCCCCCTTCACAATCAAATAAAACATAACTGGCATATACAGATCATTGCAAAGGTAGCACCAAAGCAAGAGAGGGGAGGGAGTATCATCCTTGTGATGGCTTGGCGGCATTGCATTGGTTTCATGTTTTCTTGGTATATCGGTATTTTTTCCAGGATACCTGAAACGATAATATAAGATACCATGATTGAATATGCAAATGAAGTAGAAAGGTAGAGTAATATCAACGGTACAGTTTATACCTTTACTTGTAATTGAAATAGGTAGCAGTCATGGAAAAGGGGTTATGAGCTCAATTAATCGGCGAGTTTCGATCTTAGTCACTGCCGTTATGTAGAAAAACACACTCAAAAACACCACATCGAGCTCATAATTTGCAATAGCATCAATCCACAACATCATAATAACAACAACACAACAATGAGTACTGCTGCCGCCGACCCTGTGGTCGATTCTACCGTCAAGGAATCGGCTCACGAATCTGCACATGACGTTGCATTAACACCCTTCACCATCTTCAGATATGTTGCCTCCATTGCTTTATTAATCTTCTCCATCATTATTGTTGGTGCTCTTATGTTCACTGGTAACACCCGTGTTGCCAAGGAGACTAATCCATGGGTTGCTTTGATTGTTTGTGTAAGTATTTATATATGTGTTGTGTATACGATCGACAGTGCATCAATCGATATATAATTTTGTGCACATGATATGCTCACATTAAAATTTGTTCTTTCTAATATTTCACACCACTATTACAGATCCTCGCTGTTGTCTGGCTTTCAATGATTGAAGGTCAACAAGCCTCCCTTGTCGGTCTTCCTCCAGTTGACCCCGACTTATACAAGGATAGCCACCCAATCACTTACAAGAACGCCGCCTTGGCATTCAAGGGAGACAACTTAGACCGTTACCTCATGGGACGTCAGTTCATGGTATTGCTTGTTGTTTTCGTTATCAACCAGTGCGGAGGACCTCTTGACCCAACAGTTGATGTTCTTGGATTACCCGATGGTGTCAAGCTTGTCTTCTTGGATATTGGATTGGGTATGGTTATCTTCACATGCATCTTGGGACAGCTTACCACCCAGGTTAACGCCTCATACCACATGATTGACTTCATCAACAACTACTTCGCACTTTTCACCCTTTATGTTACCATGATTGTTGAATTCTCCGGAATCATGCACTCATCCTACTTAATCCAAAACATCCTAAGTGCCATCTCCGGAAAGCCAATCATCTCCAACGAGCCACCAAAGACTGGATTCACATTCGCCTTCTTCTGGGGACGTGTTGTTATGTCACTTGCCATCCTTGGATTCTGCTTAGCTGTTGTCTTCGAGGCACTCTTCACCGGACGTACCATGATGACTGTTAAGTACCCATCCATCCCCAACGGAGTTAATGTCTTCCTTTTCGTCTTCTTCATGTGCATTGTTGGTATGCTTGAGGGTATGCAAATTGCCTTCTTCGCTGTTGCCAAGCTTCCTGCCACTGAGCGCGGAACTTCATTCTTCGGAAAGAAGACATGCGACCTTCTATTCAAGGGTAACGGAGAGAACCTTCCAGGATTCATGATTGGACGTCAGTTAACTGTTGTCTTCTCCTTCTTCTTGGTTGCTTCCATCACCGGTCTTAACATCACACCAGGTGAGGGTAACAACATCTTCGGAATCTCTGACGGTGCCCAAGCCTTCCTTAACTACGGATTCCACGGAGCTGTTATCACCACCATCCTTGCCTCCATCACATGGCAATTGGCTGCTTCCGCCTTCCCCATTGCCTTCTTGAACAACCCTGTCACATACATCCTTTTGGTTCTTGCTCTTTTCCTTGAGTTCACGGGACTATGCTCAGGAGCATGGGTACTTGCCCGTGTTATGAAGGCTGCCACCAAGATCCAATACGATGAGGTTTATGTTGGTACCCCCGAAGAACGTATGGCAAACAACCACGCCGATAAGGAACTTACCACTGAACAAGATGTTGGTCACCTTGCCGGAGGAGGATTCGCTGGTCACTTGGTTGGATCTCACGATGCCCTTGATGGCCCAATTGCCTCCAAGGATGCCATCGATGAAGCCGCATAAGTTTCCTGTGTACTTCTTCGTGTACAAAGTTAGTTATATATTACGACTATATGATATATGTGATGAATGTTTTTTATTTGTGCAGTGAGTGCATCGTTATTCGATTGTGCAGTAGTGTTTGGAGGTGTAGACATAGAGTTTAATCTTTAAACAGGATCAGTTTTGAGAAACATACCAACAACTTGTCTATCTATTTATCTATCTAGTAACAGTGCACGTTGTTCTCTAATTAACATGCCGCATAGCGTGCCTATGTTCTCATCAACACAAGAAGGTAAAGCATGAGCTGTTAGTTTACCATAGTCACCGCTTCTTCCTTTTCTTCTTCTTCTTGCTGTTGCCGCTCTTGGGGCTATGAAGAGATCTTTTCTTCGTATCACTTCCTTTTGTTATCACTCATGAACCAACCAACAATTGCCCATCGTTCTTTATTTGTAGGTAATACCTCATGCTCTACTGTAGCCGAATCAAACAGTACAAGCCTCCCCCCATCTGGGATGACATCCTGTTGATGTATTGGCACTCCTTTATCTCCTTTTGCTGATTGCTTAATGTATGCTCGCAAGATACCACCGTCCTTCTCATTCCATTCATCTGTATTGAGATATAGTAGTAATGATATCCTCCGTATCAATTCTTTGCCATTATCGTCAGCAGTATGATCTAAATGCCTTTTGTAAAAGCCTCCACTGGTATCATCTCCTGGATAGTGCAAATATTGTAATTCCATACTCTCCGATAGCTCTATTTGCAACTCATCTTGTAATGCTTCTCGTATATCTCCCATTATATCAAATAATGTTTCTCGAGCTTCAACATTACCTACTCCACTTGGTGCCTTTAAAGCATCATCAAACAATCCACAAATATCACACCTTCGTTTTGTATTGTTTGCTCTTTCATTCTTGACTGTCCGACCTCCAATCTTACCAGTTATATATGCACCATGTTTATATAATTCAGAAGCATCTTGGAGGAGAGATTTTACTAGTGTTTTTGATATGAAATTATCTGTGATGCTTAGTTGTTTGTTTGTTATTGAAGATAATGTATCTATACTGCTACTACAACTCGGAAGAGATGGAGATGATGGGCAAGACTTTTCTGTGGCCATCATTCACTATTAATTTGATAATACCAACCACCATCAACTAACAATGTTTAGGATATTTGATACTACCTACTTGGTGTCCCGAAGGAGGATATGATAATCTGATTTATCGTACAAAAAGATGATGTTTTGCGCAAGCGTTGGATAATACATATACATCAAATATGAGCATGCAGATATCGGTACTGTGAGTGGAGACTATAATATTATCTTATGTGTATGTAGTATCGGCTATTCGAATGGTTGGGTGTCTTACAAGATTTATGAGGAGCAGAAGATGGTATCTTTTTACTCACTGATAGTCACCATGATATATTCTGATGTTGGACATAGGGGGGGGTTAGTGTATAGCACGGATAGTAGAGCCTCGAAGATTGTCGTGCACACTCTGTCGTGAGCTATTGAATGTGGTTGCAATTGTATTCATAAGAAGTGAAGTTATTTTGCCTAATAAAGCTCTGAAACTGTATCATATCTTATCTTATCACCCAAAGCAATCATATTATCATATCTTTATCATGATTGGTCAAGACGTATTAAACACACAACATGAATCGCTGGATGCAACAGATGCATATGCGTCTGCATGGACAACTGCACTAGCAGAGGCTCAAAGCAATAATAGCAACAATGATGTACCAATCAAGGTGTCATGGGGAGGGAGAGGAAAAGGTGGAAGAGGCACGGCAAGAAGGACTTTCCAACCCCTTGATATTGTTGTTGATGTGAGTCCATTCTTCGTTTGTTACTTTCTTTTGCTTTCTGATGTGCTACTCTGACCTCATATACCTTACCATTGACTTGGACTGCCTATTAATGAACACTCAAATCAACAGAATGTGAATCTCGAGTACATGAATGATACATCAGTAACAGGAACAGGCAGTGGCGGGTCGAAAGTGTTATTAAATGATGCATATCTGAAGTTGTTACCGGGAAGAGTTTATACTCTAATTGGAAGGTGAGTTGATATGGTATGATAGCGGAGTGTCCATATCTTATGTTTACTCATAAAGGTATTAAAACATCTTTTATTAGGAATGGTGTCGGTAAAAGTTCATTATTGAAACGTATAGCGGCAGGGAAAATACCCGGCTTTCCTCCACATATAACAACAACATTTGTTGCACAGGAAATATTCGGTAGTGACGATAAGACACCTGTTGACATTGTATTGGAGAAACATAAACTGATGAAGGAACAAAAAACCCAATCTAATGAATTCTCAACCAGCAAATTAGAAGAAGAGATGGATGCACTTGACATGGAAGATGAAGAGGCACAAGAGCAGATAGAGAGGATCTGCAATCGTATAGCAGAGTTGGAGGAAGGCGTTTCAGAGGATGGAGATGACGATATTAGAGCGCACAAGGCTCTTGCATTCTTTGGGGTACCAGAGTTGGTATTCAATACACCTACATCAAAGCTGTCTGGTGGAACTCGAAAGAAGATTGCTCTTGCATGTATTCTCATGGAAATGCCACAACTACTCCTCGTTGATGAACCTACGAACCATATTGATGTAGGCGGTATACTACAACTGCGTCAACTCATTGCAGACTTGGTGTCATCTAATACAACCATTGTAATGGTATCTCATGATGTTGACTTGATGAATGATGTCGCAACTGATGTAATACACTTCAAAGATGAAAAGTTGTCGTACTATCCGGGCAATTACAGGCACTTTCTCAAGTATAGAAAGGAGAGGATTACACATCAGCTTAAGCAAGCTGGAGCATTGGAGAAACAAAGGGCCGGCATGGTCAAGAGTATAGACAACCTTAGAAAGAAGACAGAGGGCAAGAGTAACGAGACCAAGAAGAAACTCTTGAAAGCAGCCAAAAGTAGAGAAAAGAAACTAGAACGACATGGAGTAGACAAGAATGTTAAAGGGCATCATAGGACTTGCCAAACAGATGGAGGTATGAGAATCGGTAGTATCAATTCAGTCGGCGCTGAGAAGAGGAAGAACCTGACACATAAAGAACTTGTCAAATTGGCAGAGGTTGACATTGGACCTATACCTGATAAAACTGTCCAGTTTGTCTTTCACAATACGACAAATATATGGGGCGATGAACCTCTAATTAGCGTTTGTGATGTCGGACACGGATATAACGACAATGAAAACAAAAGTTGCTGGACAGAGCAAGAAGAGCCTACTCCCAATACTCCAAATGAAAACAATCTCATATTTGACTGTGTTGATATATCGATTCGAGAGGGCTCAAGAATAACAATACTAGGTGAGAATGGCTCGGGTAAAACGACTCTGCTTTCAATCATTTCAGGTGCATTATCGCCAACTATAGGCCAAGTCCACTACGCAAGCGGACTGAAGATTGCTCACTACCATCAACATTCAGTAGATGATCTGATGTATGGAAGCGATAGTAAAGAGATTGTAACTGCGCTCTCATATCTACAAGGAAGATTTCCAAAGCTGTCAGAACAGCAACTGACAGAAGCAGCTCTAAGCAAATTTGGACTCAATCTTAAACAGGCATCGACTAACATTCGATTTCTTAGTGGAGGTGAAAAGTGCCGTTTGTGTATGTCGTCCATCGCTCTTGAGAAGCCAGATCTATTGGTCGTTGACGAGATCACGAATCACTTAGACGTTGAGAGTGTCGAAGCATTGATCTATGGTCTGAACAAGTGGAACGGAACTCTTGTTCTAGCCAGTCATGATGCCAATCTGATCCGTTCTATCAACGCTGACACTTATGTTCTCTTTGATGGTAGTCTACGCCGGGTGGATGGTATTGATTCATATCTTCAGATATTTGCAAAGCATTACCACAAGTCGGGTCCAAATTAGCCTAAATTATAGAACTAACTGTTGCTATATTGTCTACACTACAAGCCGCCACGACCTACTCCTACTATAACGAGTTCATGTATAATCTTCACTATTCTACTACTTCCAGGGATATCTCCCTGCCTCTCTATTATTATCTTTACCATCCAATGGACCCTCGAAACACTCATCAGTCTCATAATCCCAATTACACTTTTGCTTTCTTGGTCTTAAGCAAGCTTTCTTTCGTACATAACTTTCACAACTAACGGTAGGAGAAGATGATAGTATAACACTTGGTGAGGTAGTAATGCCAAGGGCGTCTACTGTTGGAGAATCAGTCAACTCAGGAAGTGTAGGCGAGTCAGTCGTCGGTTCAAGAGTTACAGGAGATATGCTGGGCTCCTTTGTTCGAGGCTTGAGAGTAATCAAAGAAGGTCGGCTAGAAGTTGGTTCATATGAAGGTGCCGGATTAGATGGCTCCGAGCTGTGGGCATTCGTTGGTAGTAATGTCAATGAAGGACTTGAGCTTGGAACAGATGAGTAACTTGGTTCCTCTGATGACTCAATCATCGTCACCATTGCACTCTCCTTGACATTCTTTTCCTCTTCACTACTCTTTCCGGTTGTTGAAGCTACTACTGCCACTACTACTGCCACTACAACAACCAATGTAACTATTAAACATATCACTAATGGACGTCTTCTTCGACTTGATGAAGATGTCTCTTCTAAATTTGCTTTGGCTTCTTCCATTTCTTCTTCAGACTCTAGAAGTAGTTTGTCAACTTCTCTCGACTCTTTCTTTTCATTCACTTCTCTCTTTGCAATCGATAGGATTCTGTTGGATACATCCTCTTCAGAGAATACATATCGTTTTGTATTTGAGGTTGTGACACTTGTTATTGTAGCATTATCTATGACATGGTCGGTGTTGGTGTCATCTACTTCTTCTTCATTGTCATTATCATAATTACTTGTTGCTTCTTGGATACCAACATCACAAGATCGTTGTATAGCTTCATCATTATCATTACTATCAACGTTCTTATCTCTCTCCGCTGGATTCATGATACCATTCTCAATATCATCCTCCGCATCATATGAAGTATTATCATCCTCCACAGCAGCACATACATCTACTAGATGTTCATTCTGATTATATCTTGCAAGAGCACTCTCCCAAACCGCATCATCATGATCACCACTCATAGGTATCTTCGTATGATCCTCTGTAGAGTCACCTACTCCTTCTTCCCTCGTCTCTGCTATTGATACATTGTTATTCTGATCTATCACCGTATCTGGACTTTCATCTCTTTCGACTTTTGATTTTACATTATCCCCTACTTCATTAAGACGACTAAGATGTCGCGCTAGTATAGATTGCAATTCCGACATGGTTGATAGATATGATTAATTCTCTGTCAGTTCTTTAGAAGGTATTCACTGATAGTAGTAATTCTCCACCAGTTGATTGAGCTTGTTGTTAATATTGTTGATGTAGGTGCTTGATCGACTTATTTCGTCTTTTGGGCATGCCAAGGCAGTAGAAAGAGAAAGATACCATTACTGCCCCTCAAAAATTCATGAACCCGAATTACACTCACACTCCTGTGTAGTTAACATATATATATCGTTGAGTGTAACATGAAAACAAATACCTAAGTTTACTACATAGAGTTTCTTTTAAGTCAGAAGCCTCCATGGCTGCATATATGACCCACACAAACTAATCTCTCACAGGTTCTACAGGAAATGAACATGTTTGACTTTCGAAATCCCAAACACAAGTCTGTTTTCGTGGTCTTAAACATGCTTTCTTCTTTGTTAAGCCTGTACAGTCAACAGTAGGAGCCATCGTTGGACTTATCGAAGGACTACCTGTAGTTGGACTGACTGATGGTTGTGGCGGTGTTGGACTGTTTGTTATAACATCTGGTTGAGTATTGATATTAGTAGGTTCTAATGTTTCCGTTGTTGTATTTGGAGCTGGTGTTTTATCACCAGCCGCCACAGATGGAGCAGAAGTAGTAGCAGGTTTGTCGTCTGTTACTATACTTGTCGGTGATGTTGTCTCTTCTCCTACCATGACAGTTGGAGATGAGGTAATTATTGTTGGAGCTGAACTTGTCGGCTCAAGAGTGGCAGGCTCGATTGGTGAGGGAGTTGGCTCGACTGTAATCGGCGACTTGCTTGGAGTATTCGTGGGCTCGAGAGTTGCAACAATCTCCGGGATTGTTGGCTTAAGAGTTGCCGGAGAGTCGCCAGTAGTAGGAGAGCTTGTTGCATTTTTATCGGCAGGCTCAAATAAAGATGGCTGCATGGATGGCATTTGAGTCTCAGAATCAATTAAATCCGACTCGTTGCCTTCATCAATACCAGGTATTTCGTTGCTTTTTTCTGAATCACCTCCGCCACCAACCGATGTCCCAACTGCAATGGCAATAATCAATACAATCAGTATTACTACCATGATGATGATATTGCGTTTCTGTTTCCACCAAGGGATAGGTTTCTCTTCTTCTTCTGTATCAACCTCTAATGGGGCCGACTCTTCTGATTCTTCTTTGTCCTTCAAACCGCTTTCGATATCAAGTTCGGGAGCAGCATCGGTAGCTTCTGTATCCAAATCACGAGTTTGAGGAGATACGTCATCAACAGTAGATGATTTGTTGTCTCCACCACTCTGTACTGATGTGGTTCCGTCACCACTTACCACTGACTGCGGTTCTTCGCTAGTATTTCCACTCCATACTGATGGTGCATCCGCGGTGACAATGTTAGCACCAACAGCCCCCGCCGCAACAGCCGCCGCCACCTTTGTAGCTCCTTCATTCCCGCTCTTTTTAATGGCATTCATCTTACGAAGGTGCATGAGCAATTCATCTTCTTTACCTTCATACTGCAAGAACATCTCATCTGCTTTCACATTGGGAATCTTATTGTCAGCAATGAGAGAGTTGATTTCAGCCATTGTAGTCGTCGAAGCTGCTAATGACACTGAATCTCGAAGGACCTTATCTGGAGTCTCACTAATCTCAACTAGTTGTTTATTTGTCTCCGCCTCTTCAATTACACGTCTCTTTGCTTGTAACTTTTGTTGCAGTTCACTCTGACCAGATGGAGATTCATTACTGCGATTTGCTGCTGCAATAGCACCCGCCCCAGCTACAGCCCCAACTACGGCAGCAGCAGCTAGTTTTTCTTTCTTATTCTCTGCCTCCTCCTCCTCCTCCTCAATAAGACGTTGTTTCTCGGTCTCTTCATCCTCGCGTCGTTTACTCTCTACACGAAGTTTCTCAACCTCGGCCGCCTCTTTCTCGAGACCTTGTTTCTCAGCCGCCTCTTCATCAATCAGGCGGCGTTGTTTCTCTTCCTCAAGGCGTTTACTGGCTTCTTTTTCGAGCCGATCATCTTCATTTGGTGGGCCAGATGCAACAAGAGCCGAGGTTGAGACCTCTTTAACCTCATCGGCTTCAGGTTCCGACGTCTCCTCTAGATTATCATCTACAGCTTTTTCGTCTGATTCAGATTCACCCCCTGGCTCTTCTGTTACAACCTCTTCAACTTCTGATTTAGGCTTCTTCTCTTCATCTTCTACCTCTTCATTTGTTTCAGTTTCAACCCCTTTCTCTGATACCTGTTTTTCAGGTCTACTTGGGTTAGAGTAAATATAATTATCAGCTATTAGTATCAATTATAAAACACACGAAGATACACACATTATCTGACTATCATGATTCAAATTCACTCACTCGGCGTCAGCTTCGGTACCTTCTGCAAGCTTTCTTTCTTTCTCTGCTTGTGCCTCACGCATCGCCCTATATCATTGACAAATTCAGGATATAGATAGCCATTATTAGTACACAAATATACGAATGGTGCGCCTGTGATAAGAAAAGAAAACACATACTCACGCTTGAGACTTCATGAATGCCATATACTCTGCCCTTTCAGACTTGGCTTTCTCCATTTTCAATCGTACTCTCTCCATTTTATCCATCTTAGCAATCTCCTTGTCCGATGATGTAACTTTGGCATCACTACCTGATGCATCTTTTTTGGCTCGCGACTCTTTCATTTCATCCTCCTCAGCTATTTGCTTTGCCTTCTTCTCACGCAAGGTTTTTAATAACTCATCTTCCTTACCATTATATTCTTCCAATAATTCTTTGGGTGAATTCGTTTCTTGAATGAGTGTTTCAACCTCGGCACGTATAGCGGCTTTCTCGGCACCCTCGGCTGCAACTCGTTCTCGTTCCAATCTGGCATTTTCTTTAGCTTCTTCTGCTGCCTGTTTCCTTTCATTCTCCAATCGCTCTGCCTCTTTAAGCTGTAACTCTTTCTTAGCCTTTTCTTCTTCAGATGTAGTAGCTACAGATGCCTCATCGCTGAGTGTTTTCTCTACCCTTGCCTTCTCTTCTGCTGATATAGTCTTGGCATCCTCTTGCACTCTACAATAATGATGTAAAATGAAGAGTTTAGTCTACAAGAAGAGCAAAATAATAAAGAACCACAAGTCAATACCGACAACACTTACTTGGAAGCAGCTGCTCGTTTAGCTTGTGCTCTAGCCTTTGCTTCAGCCATACGTCTGGGTAAATTAAATTGAATAGATAAACAATCATATTAGTGACTTATATCTAACCCAAAGAAGAGTCTGATTACAATTAATGCATATACATTTTAACTTACTTTCGTGATGCCGCCTTTCTAGCCTGTTTTTCCGACTCTTCTTTTGATCTTTCCGCCCTAGGTATGTATATGCAATATGTCCATCAGTGGTTAGTCTCTGAAGTGGTCAAACATTTACAAATTACCTTACAAATGTAGAAGGTATAGGTATACATCAAGAGAAAGTATATGTAACAAACAACTTACTCTGCAGATGCCTCAGCCTCCATTGCAGCAATGGCAGCCTTTCTAGCCCTTCTATATCTGTTTGGTAACAGTATATTTAAGGTAAATAAGGCCAAGCATTAGGTCATAGCCAATGTAATAATTGTTAGAAAACACATGAGAAAAACTTTATAATGCTGACGATCCTTGATATTTGATATTACAACAATAACAACTTACTCAACCGAGGCAGCGGCCTCTTCTGCCCGTTTTTGTTCTATTTCCTCCATACTTGCTGTCCTGCAATAATATTTATTACAATATTGTTTGCGTGTAACAGACATAAGATTATGGTGCATGTGATATGTTTTAGTGTAGTAAATGATCATATGATATGTACGTACATATGATATGAACACAAGAGATTTGTTAGCAAATTTGTTATCACTATAAAATATAACATAAATACAGTGGAGCACTGCTTGCTTACCCGTCGTCTGGGTCCTAAATATCAATAGCCCTCGACTCTTTTCAATGTTTTGCAATGAAGGTAATTTAGTAGCAATTTTTTTAGCGTCGCCTAGAGAGTTGTCACTTATATATGCCGCCGGCCGTCACCGATATATTATCTACCAACAAGCAATGCAGCTGTCGGGGTTACTTGTTATTTATGTACCTACATGTATTGATGCACGCATATATCACGCAAGCAAAAGGCCAAGTTGTTTAAAAAAATTATTGCAAGAAAACTTCTAAGAATCCGGTACACCTGTCGTTAACATTAGAGGATAAGATTTGCATAATACAGAAAGACTACTGTTGTCATAAATACAAATCATAAAAACTAATACACTTATTTCTCAAACAGAAATAACTACTTGTTTCTCTCCAAGTGTTTAGCACTCTTACACCCAAAGCAAGTCGAACTCTCTACTTCAGATTGTTATCATCTACACTGCAACCTTTGCGTTAATTCCTGCCTCTGGGTACATGGCAATCTTTTCAGGTACCTTCATACTTGCACCATCTAACCATGGGAAGTTCTTTGAACGGTCAGTTTCAAAGGAGTTAATCATATCTTCCTTATCAAGAGTAAGACCAATCTTATCAAGTCCATTCAAAAGACAGTTCTTCTTAAATGCATCGATTTCAAATGAAAATTCCTCTCCATTAGGACGGATAACCTTATTATTCTCAAGATCGACAGTGATTTCAGTTCCAGGTGTGGATGCATCATCGAGTAGCTTCTCCACCTGCTCTCTGTTTAGGGTAACGGGGAGCATACCATTGTTAATGCAGTTGTTGTAAAATATATCCGCAAAGGAAGTACTGATGATGCATCGAATACCCATATCATTGATTGACCAGGGTGCATGCTCCCTTGAACTGCCACATCCAAAGTTATCCCCAGCAATTAGAATCGATGTGTTTTCGTATCCGTCCTTATTCAAGACAAAGTCAGCACGGTCTTGGGCTACCTCGGCACCAATTGTGGCAACATCTGCAGGATTGTCATATCGTAATTCAGCAAATGCTGCAAAGCCAAGTCCAGCGCGTTTGATCGTTTTAAGAAATTCCTTTGGAATGATCATATCGGTATCAATATTCTGAATATCAAGTGGAGCGGCGACTCCAGTAAGGACAGTAAATTTAGGCAATCCGGCTGCTCCACCACAGCCTGGTCCATCAGGATCTACCTCACAATTATCTTCACCAGTCTGATACGGAGCGGGAGGGGAAATGACGGCACCTGGTGAAACGAAGCTTTCGGCAGTAAACACATTACTCTTGACATCCTTATTGATAATTCGTGGATCTTCACTCTCGCTGCCAAGATATGGGAACTTTCGTACATCAGTAATAGTTCCACTAACAGCTGCGGCGGCTGCCATGGCTGGTGACATCAAGTGTGTTCGCCCACCATTACCCTGACGTCCCTCGAAGTTACGATTAGATGTACTAGCACAACGTTCCTGGGGTTTGAGCTTATCAGGGTTCATGGCAAGACACATTGAACATCCCGGTTCACGCCAATCAAATCCGGCAGCAGTTAAGATCTTATCAAGTCCTTCCTCCTCAGCTTGATGCTTGACTAATCCAGATCCAGGAACGACCATGGCATGTACACCATCGGCAACCTTCCTGTCTATGGCAATTGCAGCAACTTCCCTAATATCTTCAATACGGCCATTGGTACAACTGCCAATGAAGACCTTCTCAATGGGTGTGCCCTCAATAGGCGTACCTCCCTCAAGACCAATATATTCCAACGAACGAGTAACAGCCGCTTGACGTGCCTCATCATGTCCAGGTTCATCAATCTTGGGAATGTTGCCAGTAACAGGCATGGCATCTTGAGGTGATGTACCCCAAGTGACAGTGGGTGCAATATCCTTGGCATCAATAACAACAGTAGAGTCATATGCTGCACCCTCATCTGTCTTTAGAGATGTCCAGTAGGCAACAGCCTTGTCCCATTCTTCACCAGTAGGACACATGGGACGTCCTTTTAAATAATCAAATGTAATCTCATCTGGAGCAATAATACCCGCACGTGCACCTGCCTCGATGGCCATGTTGGAGATTGACATTCGTGCCTCCATTGATAATTCTTCAATCGCCTTGCCTGCAAATTCGATAGTGGCGCCCGTACCACCAGCAGTACCGATCACACCACAAACGTGTAGGATAATATCTTTGGATGTTACACCTGGCTCAAGAGGTCCATCAATACGGATAAGCATATTCTTGGCCTTGGTCTGAGGAAGGGTCTATTGTTGAATAAGAAGAGAAAAGAGGATTGGATTATTGTGAGTTATTCATATTGATGTGCAAATAATATAAAATGGATCCAAATCAATATCATTTAAATAGTCCACTAAGTTCATCCACACTACAGAATGCACACAAACCTCGCGTTTTCCATCTATCTATATCTTATTCAACACAATACGAACACATAAAAGCACAAGATTTCTTCTTCTTACCTGAGTAGCCAAAACATGTTCAACCTCACTAGTACCAATACCAAAAGCTAACGCACCAAAGGCACCATGAGTAGCAGTATGACTATCACCACAAACGGTTATACATCCCGGTAATGTAAATCCCTGCTCAGGACCAATAATATGAACAATACCCTGACGTTCATCTTCCATACCAAAGTACTTTAATCCAAAATCTTGTACATTTTGATTCATTTGTAATACTTGAGTACGGGAGGCTGTCTCTTCAATGAAGGCGGCAACATCTAACAATGCCGATCGGTCAGTGGTGGGTACATTGTGATCAACTGTTGTTAGTGTGCAATCTGGACGACGGACGTTACGATTTGCCAAGCGTAATCCCTCAAATGCTTGGGGTGATGTTACCTCATGTACTAAATGTCGATCGATGTATAATAATGTTGATGTACCGTCATCGTCTACTATGTGATCATCCCATATTTTATCATATAATGTTCGTGGAGCAGCAGCAGACAGTGCTGATTTGCTACTGGCTGTTGTTGAAGAGGAGATAACAGCACGGGGAGTAAATGATTTGGAAGTGCTTGTAAATGCAGTTGTTGTTGTTCCACTAATGGAAAGGAGGGCAGCTGAGATACTAAATCTCATGATTATTCAATATATATCTGTAAATAATACTACTACTATTGTCTATTGTAATACTGTGGTCACTAACTGGTGCACGACGCAAGATGTGGTATTATTCTTCTTCTTCTCTATGTTGTACAAGATGTTATCAAATTTGTGGCTTGGTGAATTGCAAGGATACCATATCTTTGCCATCAAATTTTGCCATCATACATCATCATCATCATTTAACCTCAACAACACTCTAATCACTTACTCCCCTCAATCAATACCTTTCCCCGGACATATAATATATATAGTATGAGGACTGTTGCCATTCTATCCACAGCTCTGTTTGCGGTATCATCCGAGGCATTTATTTCTCAATCCTCCAACACTAAAGTATCATCCAGTCTTCTTCGTGCTGAGATTGGTAATACAAATGTAGTATTCGAGAATGTAGCAAGAGAATGGCGTTGCAAAGTAAGTTTGGATTCAGTGTAGTTGTATTGATAATAATTATGTGGCCGTCGATTCGATCATATCCTAATGAGGAACAAAATATACTGCTGAAACACATTCTTTTAAATGAGTATTGTGGCTTTAGAAACTTGACCTGAAGGATATACTACTATCATTTGTTAGTTTGAGTGGCTATGTATATAATTTCATTTCTTTTTCAAACATGAGACTCACATAATACATACATCTTTCTCAGTACTCACCCGGAGAGTCGGGAGGACCTGGCGACTCGGAATCTCTAAAGGCATGTCAATCACTCTTGGATGAATACTTACCAAAGCTTAAAGAATTACCAGGAGCTCAAATCACACGTCAGGTCTGTGGTGGCTGTCTAGACTTTAAGGTATCGATTACTCAACCTCTTGGTAAGCTTCTAAGTTTGTTCTACATATATGATATTTGAGGATACTGTTACATATACATATACACTTACTCATATCTACTCTCTTTTAGAGGAACACGGTGCATGGGCAGAGGCTGACTACGGTCCTTTAGAGGCAGAGTTTCTCGAAAAGTTGAGTGGTATTGATGGTGTATCTCAAGTGGAGACTCAGGAGATTACATTTGAGGCTCTCTAGCTACTTAATTGGGACATCATTAACTACTACAATCAATACTACACTAAATGAGAAAACTAAAGCTCAGCTAAAATACAATTGCTAAATGTTTAATTCATTAGATATACTTTGTTACTATGTATCCTCATCTTCACATCTGTTCCAATAGTTGCGCTGTCATTCCAAATGTTCGACTCACGAGCTGATTGTGAGCTACAATAACGGGAACTCTCGGATGCTTGGCTAAATCCATTTTATTCGCCTTCTTTGTTAATTTTGCTGCATCATCAAGCACTGAATTCACATGTGTCTTCAAGGCATCAAGTGTGTATGGATACCATTCATTAGCTATTTGTTGTTTAGTAGCTTCATCTCCACTTTGGACAGCTGCTGAAAACTGCTGTGCAGAATTGTAATCATTTTTTATAAGTACATCATAAAGGAAGGCATCCCACACAGGTGGAGCTATTTCACCAGTCTGTGTCTGTATCAACAGATCCGTCATATCGTAGTTTAGCTCATACATGACATCTACTAGATGTATTGCCTTGCAAAAGATTGTTGCACAGTCAGTTAGTAAAAATCCATATTTTGCAAAGATTCTGTGTACATGAAGAAACAAGGGTGAGCTATGCATATCATATGGTGGTAAAAGAACACACACCACAAATCAACTCACGGGGTAGGATTTCTAGGCTCGCCATAGGAAATCGAAAGCGCTTCATTAGGTTGGATATCATATAAGCTTACTACATTCATATTGCCATTGCCATCAACTTGTATCTCGCAGTTTGGTTCTGCTGCATGATTGATCATATCAGCCATTGGTCCAATTAACTTCGCTCTAGTCGGACTGTATATCTCGTGGAATCTAGTCAGCGCACAGTTATAAGCCCATTGAGTAACCTGTTTGTTGTATATAGTCTCTTGACTCAGTGGTACATATCCCTGCCTTAAGGCGTTAGTAAAGTGGCTGCAATTAATCCTTTCATTCTGTGTTAACCACCCTGCATAAGGAGGTAAGCATCTAAAGCAAACTTTAGTCATTGATACACCATTGTAAAATTGTCTTGGGAGCGAGTTTAACCATGGATAGTACATACTGTCTGTCCCTTTCTCATATTCTACCAATATCTTTGTCATTAGTCGGAATAGAGGTAATCTATACTCTGCTCCCATTTGAATCAATGATTCCTCAGCTGCACTTAAACTACCGTCTCCAAACTCTTGGGCTATAACTTCACTATTCAATACTATATCTGAGGGTACAAAGAGTGCTGTTTGTCCAGCTGCAATGCCAGTACTTGTATATAGAGAATAATCTTTCATTTCATCATTTGTTGAGTAAAGTTCAACCCCATCTGCCTTTTGTAGTCCATATTGTATTGCCCATTGTTCCATTGAATATACATCTCGTGGACTCCTAAGATCAGTTACTTCTACAAATTGTTGTGTTCCTGTTGCATATTGATATATTGATGTTGAAGAGCGACCAGAGTTACTGGTGGTGATAGGAGCGAATGCCGATACCGATACTAATATTGATACCAACAATAGTATAATAGAAGCGGTAGTTGTCATATTATGTACCTTAGAAAAGTATTTAATTCCAACAACGCCACAGTCGACGATATAATGTGCATGATACGGCTTGAGATTGACCTACTCCACTTGTGACCTGTGCATTAGACTCGCCATAGAAATTGTATTGATTCGTGCGGTCTTAAATACATTTCTGGCATGGCGGCGTACAATAATTATGCAGGCATCCTCATTTATTATCAACGAGATATTATGCTGTTGTAGATAGAGCTGGGAAATACAGGAGGAGGAGTGGTGTAATAGTGCATAAAGTTTACCAAAAGGATATGGTAGAGGTATCCTTCGTTGTTAACACCACATGAATTGCTCAATGAGTCCCTCGTTGCTTTCCAGTATACTCAGTGCTGGAAAAAAGCCGGCCACTTTTTCCATTTTTTCATTTTTGCGACCTGTACCCTAGTTAAAGTATAGTTGGCCTTTTTCACTTTATTGTAATTGGGAGTCTTTTGGATACCTGAGCAATTCATGTGCAAGAATGACCTGTTGTATTGCTATGCTCATGCATCTAAATAGAGAGTAGAGAGAACAGGTAGGCGGTCTCTCTCTTGATTTGTAATAATCAAAGTATGAGTTTGCATCCCTATCAACAACTCCGTGAATGTTCAACTATAAACTTCTTTCAGGGCAATACTGATACATTTAAATCAAAGGTAGAAGAGGCAATAGAGTACTGTGTATATAGAACAGTGACACCGCTTTCACCAGTTAGACAAGAAACGCCAATTACCAACTGGACAGTTGATTGGAAACTCATCATTTGTATGATACAATGGTCAGATTTGTTTCTAAATCATAACAGTAGTAGTAATGCCGACGGAGCTACTGCTCTTACTCAAGTCTGTTCTACAATACAGAACGTTGTATGGATGGAGCATACTGAAAGATTGAATACATTGAAACAGTTTTACAAAGATGAGACCAATAATATGTTGAAGCAATTTAATGATACTCAATTGCAGTTAATACAAAATACATTGTTGGACATTTGGATGGATAATTCTAACACAAAAGTAGACAAAGAGGTATGTTATGATCAAGATGCGGATGAAATCGTGATTGATACCAATAAAGACAAATACACAACTATTCCTTCATTGACAAGAGCGGATAGATTCATGCTTCAGTTTATAATAGATCAAATTACAAGACCATTCATACAACTTTCCGATAAAACAGATGAAACTTCGACATTATCTATCAATATTTGGAATGCTATCATCCAAAAATATACATCAAGCCTCTGTTGTGATATCAAATCTTTGTTCAGTGCGTCAAAGAATAACAGTAAGCTCGAGGAAGTGAATGAGGAAGATGAAGAGAGTGAAGGAAACAATAGTGATATGAAATTGATCATCAACTCTTCTTCTAATTTGGATCCAATTGCCAATCTTTTGTCAAAGACAACTTCTTTTGTTGACGGACATGATGCAGACACTAGAATTGAACTATTTAACGTCTTGATATCAAAAGCTAGACGTTGGGTTGAACTATTGATGGGATTAGAGAGAGAACACAAAGTAGTATTGTCAAGTAACGAAAAAGGGCAATACATATCTGATACACTAGTCAATGACATTGTCAAGATTACTACTACGTTGAAAGACATTGGCGCAATGAGCTTGATTCTCAAAGACAAGAAAGAGTGCACTTCGCTCAATGATCCTTTATTCCCTCTTGTAATGATTAGATTGATTGAAGCTGGTATAAACTCCAAAATGAATGCTTATCGTACTCGAGTGAAAGTAAGACAGGAAATCGAGGAGCATATGATGACGCAGCTTGACGATACAAGTGATTGTTCAGCACGAAAGGCAACTAGTATATCCAATCGGTGTATCATAAAGAAGTGTAACAATATGGGCTACTGGTCAAGTTGCGGTATGTGTAGGCCCCATGCTAAGGCGTCTAAGCAGCTCCAGCCGAGCCCATTCAATTGGGTAGATTATCCCCAAGATAAGCTGCAAAAGATAATGAAGATACTGAAACGTCGCCGTGGAGGCATTAGCTCAAAAGCCAATCTAAGTCAAGAACTTTTGAAAGAGGCTAGTCGGATGAGTATGCAAAAGAAGAGGAGAAAAAGAAGAAGATTGAAGCCACCCACAGTTGTCAAGACCTCATTGCATTGGACTAGAGAGGCTTAAACTACTTTTGTCTACTTAGATATGGGAGATGTGCAGTTGATATATAATAAACATAAAACCATTCAATTACAACTATGTAGATCAAGATCGATTAATGTGTTCCTATCCTATTTCCATTTCTCTTTTGTTGGAAGGGAGCCTTTTTAATATCTGAACTCTCTCCTTTACGATTTCTCTCAGAAGTATCTCATGTAGACTACCTCTTTCTATCAATCTATTTATGAATCCAATCAACTTTCACATTCTTACGATTGTTCAAAAATTTCTCCAGAGACATGGCCGCGATACATCCATCCGATGCTGCCACAACTACCTGCTTATAATCAGTATTGCGTATATCCCCAATGGCATATACACCATCGGCACTTGTTTTCATCCCCTCGTCAACAATTACACCCCCGTCTTCGTCTAATTCAACCTTGGAGGCACAAAAGTCTGATATAGGCTTAGAGCCCCCACCTTCACCATAGATGAAGGCACCTTCACATTCAATAAATTCTTCCTCGGCACCCTTCCTCTGTACCTTAACACCAGTAACACCCGACATATCACCAACAACTTCTATTAACTTGGTAGTTTCCAAATGATCAACATTCTCACATGCATACAATTGTTCCAACAATGCCTGGTCTAATACCTTATTCCGTTCAATACCCGCGGCTGTTTCCCTTGATATACATTTAGGTGTTACCCAATGGACAGTCTTTGCAAACTTTGTTAAGAATAATGCCTCCTCAATTGCCTCTGTGGATGCTCCGTATACTGTAACTACCGAATCACGATAGAATGCACCGTCACATGTAGCACAGTAACTAACACCCTGTCCCAAGTATTCCTTCTCCCCCTTGAAGGGATTACCAACTCGTCCCATGGCACCAGTCGCCAACACCAATGATCTTGCCTTAACTGTCAAGTCTGGCGTGTATACACACTTGGTATATATCTCATCACCAGTATCTTCCTTGGTTGTATCAACCATGAAAACTTGTGCTCGTTCATATCGTGTACCGTACTGCTCGCATTGTGTTCTCATTTGAGTTAATAATTCCTCACCCGACATTGAACGATCAACACCTGGATAATTTGCTATATGTGACGTGATGGCTAATGCACCCGATGCTGGGTTCTTATCAAGTATAATTGTTGACAGATCGGCACGTGAGGTATATAAAGCACATGTACAGCCAGCTGGCCCTCCGCCAACTATTGCAACATCAACCTCTACTACCTCCATTTCACCTAGACCCATTTGCAGTCTACTTCTTACATTATTGTGTTGTATTGTCGTCGTTCTAGATATACCCACTCTATTATTATTGGGTGTCAAGAAAGCAGATGTTGATACTGCCAAACATATTGCTATTGTTATTATCCTCATCATTGCTATATGAATATATGTTAATTACAAAATTTATGAACAGCTAATAGATATCGTTTTTTAGATATTGTTCCCTCGTGATCGTAATTGCTATCCTGTATTTTAAATAATCCGTCCTTTTACTTGACTACGATAGCTATTGAGGAAATGATCAAACCCAAAACTCGTCAGTGCAGAGAAAAGATACGGTATCTTTTTATTTTATGAGAGAGTGGTTCTTTTATTTTCCCCCCGGGGTGCGGTTGCCACTATTGTACAAATTATAAGGTGCCGCAACAACTCTACAATGATGCAGGAGGAGCAGCAGTGGAAGACATTCTCTTTAACCCATGTAACTTATCCCGCTGGAGGAGGAGTTGTACCAAAACTATTTGCTCTTCTTTCATTACTCCCAATATTCATCGTTGTAGCAATGACAGCATCTACATTTCTATATAAAGATGTGATCGCAATGTACATGTTAGTTGGTAGTATAATATCATCAGTTATTGTGGATATATTAAAATGTATAATAAAACAACCTCGTCCATCTCGATATGATGACGATATAGAAGGAGAAGACAAGGATTGTGGCGACTACGGTATGCCATCAAACCATTCAACTTTTGTATTCTTTTGCTGGTCATTTATTGTACTGGATATTATAAGACGCGGTGGGAAATCATTAATATCTCAAAAACTGATACATCCTGATAACACCAATGCAACACATGTGAACCAACAATCATCATCCTTCAAATTATTGAGTACACTTTGGTTTCACTTACACAATGTTGTGGCTATATTTGCTAGTCTTTACTTAGCCATTGGTTGCGCTTACTCTAGAATATATCTTGGATATCATACTTCAATCCAGGTATTTGTTGGTTCATCACTTGGTATGGTTTTAGGTGTTCTATGGTATAATCTATATGAGATAGAGATAGTTCAGAAGACACTGATTTGGATTGACTCACTCGTTCATGAGTTGGAAATGTCAAGAAGAACTGCATCAATGAATGAATGTACAAGCATTGGAGCAAAGAAGAAGGTCTAAATACATTGAGTTGGAAATGTCAAGAAGAACTGCATCAATGAATGAATATTCAAGCATCGGAGCAAAGAAGAAGGTCTAAATACATCAATATTCTGGGTATTACAATATCTTATCTCTACAACACATACACCCTTATCACTCCACACACAACATCAAGACTATCCAACTAACACAAACATGTGAACATACGAAATAATCTCATTTGAGATACTAAACACATCGATATCACTGTACATCTGAGACTTCACTCATTTTACTTGGCATACTTGGCCATTTTGGCATGTCGAAAGGGCTTCTCACGAGCTTGTAACAAGTTGACATCTTCATTTGTCGCTGACTTGTCTGACTTGGGTTTTGTCACCACGCCAGTATCAATGAGGATTGAGTGGGCAATCTTTTCAACATCTTCAATAGAGGCTTGCTTCTCCTTCTTATGGGTCTTGGTAAAGGGAGTAGTAGTCTTATTTTCTTTGCCTTTGACAACTTTGCCAGTCTTACTGGTGGTGGATAAGGCCCTACCATGAGTTGACAACAAGGAGGACGAAATAGACATACTCATATTGCGCAACTCGGCTTTTGATACCTTGGATGCCTTTGTATTAGGCATTGACATACGTGGAATACCTGGAATGACTTCGCTGGTATCTTTGGCGTCTACTTTATCAATTTTGATAGAGGATGTGTCTTCAAGAAGAAGATTGGCTGACAGGGTTCCAGGATCATCGGTCACGACAATTGGAGATTCGGAAGGAAATGGTGTAATCGGTGGCAAAGCTGGCGCCGCAATCCAGCCGACTGAAGTAGTAGAAGTCGGCTTGGCAGAAGGAATGTTGGCTGCACTCTCTTCTTCCTCATCAGTATTATCACTAGATGGCGCTGTTGTTGGATAAAAGGTGGGTGTTAAAGGAATATTATCAAATGAAGATGTTGGCATCAATGTATCAAGGAGAGTCGAGCCTTCCTCTTCATTCATACCCCCTGTTGGAACATTAGTCTCTGATAATGTAGGCTCTAACGTATCGCCTCCAGTCTGCACGGTAGGTGTATTTGTTGTTGGCTCAGGTGAAACAACAGCTAAGGTTGGTTCAGGTGAAACGAAAAGAGTTGGCTCTAGTGAAAGCGCTTCGCTTGGTGCTGACGTGATGGTAACGGGTGAACGAGTTGCTTCTACTGTTACTCTTACACTGGGAGATGATGACGACGACTCGCTTGGTGAGGAAGAACTGATACTTGGTTCCATAGAGGGAAGAGAAGTTGAATCCTCACCGGGTGGACAAGGTTCAACTGGGGTCATTGTAGGGAAAGGAGTAATGATGATTGAGGGGGGTTGCGTTGCCATAGTTGGGTTTGAAGTAGGGCAAGTAGGGCCACCACATCCACTTCCATTCGACGGCTGTTATATCATGATGATTATCAATGAGAAAGAGATAGAGATGTGAGTTTTGAGTGTTCATTAAACACAGGAACGATCGATTTGCCAGCATACAAAAAGTCTTACCTGAGGAGATGGTTCATCGGCAATAGTGGGAGATTCGGTCGGTGAGCTCGTCTTGGGAATACCGCCTGCTGGAACGCTCTCATCTTTAGTCGGCTTGCTCGTAGGCACCTTAGTTTCAGGAGGATTGACCGGATCAATGAGATCACTTGGCTGATCTTTTGCTTTTGAAGCCTTGCCAATTTTCGATGCTTTGCCAACAATCTTCTCCGCTTTCAGGCCAATCTTGGATGCTTTTGCAGTAGTTTTTGATGCTTTTGCAATCACTGTTGCCTTGGTTCCCTTGGTTGCTTTGGATATCTTGGCTGCCTTTGTGGCGCCTGCTTTTGGTGTTTTGCTAAGGATTGCGTTAGCATCTTTCTGACCTGCAGCTTTCGATCGGAGCTCGGCTTTGTCAACTTTCGTCATCCTGGCCACTCCCGAGGCTTGAACTGAATTGGTAATGGCAGCGATGGCAAATGCTATTGAGGTAACTTTCATGATGGTGTTATGTTATGTTAGTATATTAAGTGGTAGTAGGTGAGAGCTGACGATATATTCTATTTGATCTTTGTGTAGGATTGTGAGAGGTTGTTTTGTGCTTTATCGAGCTTGGATATCGTGCCACCTCATGCCTCGCCAAATATGATTGATACAACAATACATTGGCTAGTAATTCACATATAACAGTGAGATTGAATGAATGGAAATGCATTTTACTGGCATCAAGTTATCAATGAATCGGCAAGTGTATTTGAATAGCAAGTGATACACATGATATGCAATTGTGATTTCCTTGTGTATTGAATGCACATACTAAAGTCCAAACACACGGTCAAGAGCATGAGATGTTACTTGTATCTAATTAGGAGCACTAATGCTCTTCATGTGCCAAAGATAAGATATAGATGATACTTCTTATTCTTCTTCTGGTACATATTTCTCACTCAAGTCAGGTATATCTGACAACTTGTAAAGCATTCTAACACCGATACTACCTCTTTCTAATGCAACTATTTCCCAATCATCTCCTATACCTAACCAATGTATTGGTCGTATCAAGTTAGTCTCAATAAACTGTCGAACGTCCTCTAAACTCTTCCCATCTTCAAGAGTAGTAGGAAGCAATACTAACGATCCCGTATCAATTTCATTTTGAGATACCAAATGTCCAATCTCACTCCAACACAATTTAAAGAGCTCTTGTTCAACCTCATCATGTCCACTATTGGTAGTGATATCTTCCATCACATGAAATCTGGTCATAGCTATTGTTCTTCTACCCTCTTCTAAAAAGTGAGCATCATTGTCACCCGTGATTATCTGATCCTATAATAATTAAGAGATGAGTATACGATAAGATATACACACTATGTTACCATGAATATTGCCCATATGATATGCACTTACTAATGGAATATCCAATAAAGACCGCTGCAATTCATCTAAAAATGTCGATAAAGAGTTTAGACTTTTTTCTTCTGTTGGTTTCCCCGGAAGTAAACGCCATGGATTTCGTTGTTCTGCAGTAGATATACCCCATATCTCTTGATGTTCAACATCCGATAGAAATGTTGATGCCAAAGAAGAAGAAGAATCACCAAGTATATTACGAAAGAGTGGCTTCCACTCGTTATATGTTGTAAAGAAATTAGATACATCTTCCTCTGATACTTCAACATTTTTGCTTATCGATGAAGGTATATCATATGATTTATCTTTGATACTATACTTTGGTTCATTCTTTGTAGGGCCAAATCCCTTACCACTACTACTGCTTGACTTTTTCTTTGCAAATAGAGGTGATAATCTTGATGGGTGATGAGTAATAATGTTGTGTTGAAATGCGACTGCGGCCATCACCGATATCATTACTACTACTACAAATAATGATGATATATCTCTTCTCATGGTACGTAGGTATATTATGTGGCTGTTTTACCCCATCACAACTAACAAACACAAGAGAGACCAGATCGTATTAACAAACACCAATACAATCTCTTCAATAAATACCAATCTTATTAAGCACGTTGGCTCGCCAAAGTCTTTTTCTTATGAATTTGCTGTTGTGAGTTGTGTCAAAGTTGTGTATGAATTGTTGAGATTATGAGGGGAGTGGTAGTTTCAGCTGGGTAGTTTACTTGGAGTTGTATTGGCATCACCACACAAGGCTATCACATACCAACATCAAACTGGTTGTTACAGAATAGTCAATAGTTTCATAACTGCTCACCTTTCCCTACCTCTACGGTCTACGATGTATACTGACGTGATGTTCGGTATGATATCGACGTTGATATCCTGTGGAAAGGCACAATTAGCGTCATACATTACCGTCTATTTATTTACAAAGATATTGACATTCATCTACCATATTATCCTGCGTCGTTGCGAAGAACATGATACAACCGAATGCATTGGATTACAAGGCGATGCACTTTTATTTGCACAACCTCCGCCAAATGATGACTGTCCGATTTGTTTCCTTCCTTTGCCCGCATCCTTCTCGGCGACTTCAACCAATCATGTTGTGGAAAGAATCTTTGCAATGGTTGTATCTATGGTTTCGTCAAATCCGCGTCGGACAAGCCTGATCCTACATGCCCCTTCTGTAGAAGTCCCATTAATGTTGACGATGGCGAAGTAATTAAACAGATCAAGAAACGTATAGAAGCGGGAGATAAGGAAGCTGTCTATCAACTTGGACGTGGGTATGAAAAAGGACATTGTGGTTTACCACAAGATGAGAAGAAGGCATTAGAACTATTTGAGAAGGCAGGAGAACTTGGTGTGATTGCTGCCCATACAAACATAGGTTATTACTATCTGCGTGGACAAGTAGTGGAAAGGGATGTACACAGAAAGCTGAAGAGTGCTTTGGCCGAGCTGCTATAGGAGGAAACGTAGACGGCAGATGGAATCTCGGACTAATGGAGGAGTTTGAATACAACAATATGCACAGAGCATCGAAGCACTACCGTATTTCAGCTATGTCTGGAGATATTTCATCTTTGGAGAAGATTAGAGACTTTCATAGATATGGATATGCAACAAAAAAGGAGTATGCGGAAGCTCTGTCAGCTTACCAGTCCTACTTGGTTGATACAAGGAGTGAGCAGAGGGACAAAGCTGCCGTATTCACTGAGATGCTGTTGGGTGGAAGTAAATAAAGAAGATACAGATACAGTACATACCGATACTCAAGTGTGAATCTTGAAGTGGAAAGTGAAGGATATATGAAGAGAAGTATATTATGACACCAAATTATACACGAAAAGACACCAAATTGATTGCACGATGTTACTTCATTATCTCTCATCTACTAAAAGTACTAAAGGATACATGATACAACCTGACTAATAATATCATACGGTTGCCAGCTAAAGTGACAACTTGATGAATGCCTCTTCCCAAAGGGATAAACCAACATATATAACTTTCATTCTCCTCAAACGACTCTCTTAATTCATACCTCTACTTCCAATGCTCAAGCTCAAAAGATACTCAGGCCTTCTTCTTTCCCTTCTTTCCCTTGCCTTTCTTCATCCCGAGGACTTCAGCCAATGCCTTATACTTGTCGTCGAGAAGTTTGTCCTCATACTTCTCGACCAAGTGATCGGGAATGGTAAATCCAGAAGCCATAAAGGCTCCCTGCATCTCTTCAGCGACATGTTTGAGATGTTTGTTATGAATCCTCTTCCTATCCGCGATTTCCTTCTTCTTCCTGGCTATCGCATTCTCCACCTTCTTTTGTTTGCCCGGGGTATTCTCTTTAGTCTTCTGTAACTCGTTCATCTCCTCGCCATCTTTCTTGATCTTCTCACTCATCTCTTTATCCTCCTTGTCTGCAATGGTACAGTAAGTGGTAATGAGGAACTCCGTTGCATTGGTGAGGAATGGACCTAACAAGGTGTTTTTGAACTTATCCATGTGCTCTGGATACTCATCTTCAAATGCCATAGGTTCAGGTACATCAAGAACTTCAACATCCTCGTCTTCTTCTTCGTCCTCTTCATCATCGCTAACGTCGTCCAACTCAAACTTACCACATAAACGAATAGCACTTTTATCATTGCTCTTTGACATCTTGACAAGTGCATCGGCGACACCTTCATCGTCCTCGACCTGGAAGATGCGCGTTTCGCGGTTTATGAAGATGAAGAGATTAGAAGGTAACTTTTGTTAGTGCATTCGGGTTGCAAAGGCAATGTAAAGTAGTATGGAGGTATGAAATCACATGATAAAACAATACTAACGCGGACTTTCAAGTTCTTTCATCCAATCTTCTTGTTTCATGGCATACTTCCCAATATCCTCCAATTCTTTAAAGGTCTTCTGACCACCATCCTCGTCATCTGCATCTTCGGAGTTGATTGAGTATGTTTTGACACCATTGCGATCTTCCTTGCACGTCACGAAGTTCCAATCAACACAGACACTGCCAATTATCTCCAACAAAGACAACTTTTTACTCTCGTCGATAAGATCAGTACTACTGTCAAGAGACACCTTGGAACGGTTTGATCTATACATACCATGGACGAGGGTTTAAAAAAAGATACATATCATGTGAGTTACATATGTGATACATACCATGGACGAGGGTAAATATATTATATATAAAAAAAGATACATATCATGTGAGTAATATTATGTGCACACGATATTGCATAAGCATTGAAGATTTGGTCCACATAAGCATGTGCGTGTAGGGCATCTTATATCACGTCTTTAAGATCCAAACCATCGATTAAACATGTATCACCTTCTATATAAGGTACACTCAAGAGATGGTAAACCATACATAAACATAAACACAAAAGATATGACACGTGATACCTCAGAGTACCTCAGCCACTGTCGCTCTTGTGTTACTCACCTCCGCTCACCAGTCGACGGGGCATCGGTCATCTTCCTTTTACTACTGTTGGTGGGTGTAGTCTTAGACATGATGTGTATATTATAGCAACTAAAGATTTGTAGTATGATATAATTTAGGAGTGGCAAAAAAAATTATGAAGTCAAAGTTCTAGAGATAAATTTCTGAGGATCTCACAAAATCGGTGCACCGTCCCCACAATCAAAGGCCTATACCATTGGTGAGTATATGATATTGATATTCTCATGATCCTATAATACTCATTAGTTCTGGTATGTTGTGTATGGGATATCCGTGTGGGGCTAACCGTCTGGTGGCGGAGACAATGAACACATGATATGATCATTTTTTTTATCATTGCAATATGTAGAGTGGACAGGACTTTCAATTATATTAGTGACTGCTTTATTCTATTGTATATGTATCTAATGTATTAACGTATTTTGCTATCTTTCCACTTATTGAACTACTCGACGATAAGAACAATACCAGAGAGATTAGCATCCAACATAATACCATACCCATACACCGATCATAAATCTCAGCAAGGTATATCCAACAAAACATACCATACCATACACTAATCATAAACAACATGAACAAGTTGTCTGCTATCGATCTATTAGGATCACACACCTTTGACCATTTCAAGACTAGCCGTGGCTGGAAAGAAAAGGAGAATAAGTGTATTAAGAAGTACATTACTGACGAAGGTATGTATATATGTTATACTTACAACATGACATGTACAAACTTATTATCTTATCTCAATGTCCATTAAATATCCTTCTTAGATGAAACGTTTGGTACCTTTGAGGATATTGGAAATGAAGCATTGGATCCCAAATCCGAGTGGATGGATGATCTCATTGAGATTGATGGTATCAGGGATGCTATTTATACTCTTGCAAAGAAGGAAGAGAACGAGAGAGCTATTGAAATCATGGAAAAGTATGATTCTTACTTTGATGACAATGAAGAAGAGGAAGAGGAGGTCACGGTAGTTGCTGTCAAAAAGAGAGGCAAGAAGAAGAAAGAAGAGAAGAAGACTGTTGATACCAAGTCTCTCGAGGAGAAGGCTTTGAGTGGAGATAAGGAGGCCATGGAAGAATTCAAAGATAGGATGCGTGAAGAAGGAGCACAAGCACAAGCTGGTAAGAAAGTAAAGGCAAAGACTGTGAGGAAGAAAAAGAGTACTGTCAAGAAGACTACTCCAAAGAAATCTTCCAAGAAGAAGGGCGCTTCCACTCGTGGTGCCGCCGCCAAGCCTGCTGCATCCGAGGAGAAGGAGACTCGGCCTACCTTCCTCATGAAAGATTTGTATGTCGCTGAAATGTATGATACAAGCAAAATAAACCCCAAAGATAGGTTTATGTTAGAAGATCTTGATGTTTCTGGTATTGACTTTGAACATATTGCAGCGGCTGACTCTGCTGCAGAAGAGGAATAGAGCCTCTCATCTCATCAAGAGGATACCCGAGAGTGATTGGATTTGTTGTTTTGTTTGATGTGTCCATTCAATGTACAGAGGAGGATTAGTTTTTGTTCTCATTGATCGTAAATTTAGAATCCGAATCTATTACCACGTAAGCCATCAGATACCACATTGTTGTTTTAACATTCCCCAATAATAGCCCTGGTTTATATAGCAAGATCGTTCGCCTCGTCAGTAAGCTCCCACTCATCCTCCACAACCACATCTACAATCTCTGGAATACGAGCTGTTAAATATGCCCCTACACGTTGCAATACAGTTGGACGTTGATGCCAAAATCGACCCTTTAAATGTAAAACTACTGTTGGACCATCGAGCTCTACAAAGTCGACGCCACCGGTGATACCCACGCCTCTATTCTCTGCTTGGTATCCAAACATTGTTCTGTTGTTAATATGTAGTATATGTTGTTTGTGTGTTGGTTTGTTTATGATAATGTCAATCCAATAGTTGAGAGATAAGAGAATGATGAGCATCATTAAATATGTACAACCAATAACACATATACCAAAGATCAATAAACACATATTGCACACATTTACTCACCCAATCTCTTGTCGACATGCCGCCAGTACCCCTTGTACCGTCTCTTCATCCAAATCTAATGTGGAACCTGAATAAATGAATCAATAACAACAAATACGTATGAGACAAACTGTACAACAAAGTCACCTAAACATACATAACATAACAAACTTTCCTTGAGGTACGTCAATGGTTGGCCCATCATAATCAACTTCGGGTGCCTCAAGTGCCGCACCTGCTGCAGCTTTTATAGCCGAATCATCATTCTCATCAGCAGCAACAAAGTCGGAATCAACACCTGAATCTAACAGTTCATCGTCATCATCATAAGAGAAATCATCCCAAGTACTTGACATTCTTTGAGTTGGTATTGATTTTGTGCATATTATTCTATGGCGTTGGTGTTGTATCTGAAAAGATGATATCAATGGCACTAAAGCCAACAATATTAAGGATGATATAAATATGAGTTGCATGGTAAAGGATGACGCACCAAGAGAGATATGAAGGATGGAGATTGAGGTGTAGTGAGTGTATTTTGCAATATATTTGGCGATGCAACCAAGTGAATGTAGTATCCTTGTTTCTTCATGATTGGTGTCACAAGCCATGCGATTTGATTGAGGATTGAGGTGAACCATCTTTGCAATAGACAATACCTAAGGAGGCCAGGACGCCACCCATAGGAGACTATATCGGCATATTCTACTGCATATTAATACATAAATAACAGGTCTAAAGCTTTGGTTTATATTTTCGGCGTATTGCAAATAGTAACACATGTTATGTTCATCAAAAAATTCAAGCTATGACGAGTAAACCAATAAACAACCCATTTGGTGAGAATATACACAGCCCTATTAAAGGAGCTGCTACTACCAAATCAAGGACACCTTCATCAAGAGAACAGATGCCACCGCCGGCGTCTCGTCGAGTACCTCAAGCGTTTAATTCTAATTCTACTAAACATAAGATGCACAGACAAGAAACTATTCAAGTTAGTAACCAAAAACAACAACAACATACCAAATCAAAACAGCAACATGCATTTCAAAGTTTAGATATGAATAATGCCAATAATGATACAAACTCATTAGATTACTCTATGTCTTCCCGAGGTACCGGAGTTGATACAAATACTAATACTAATAACCAAGCAGCCGCTGAAACTTCACATAACATATCAACTGATACAGATACCATATTGGCAAATTGGAAACGTGAACGACAGAATAATGCTAGTAATATAAGTCACAATAGCAGTGGTAGTAGTATTATACCCATGGTTAATAATATTAACACCACTGCTGCCAAACAGAATGATTCATTGTTAAGTACACTAAGTGCATTTCGTGATGTGTCTGTTGAGAGTAATACCAATAATATTAGTACATCTGGTGAACAACAACAAAACAAGTCCATGGAGATTAGAAATAGAAATGGAGCTGCAATACATCATGCATCCAATTCTAATAATGGCGAAACAACAAGGCCACAAAATCCACTACCACAACATTTTCTATTTGAGGCAGATGAATCGATAATATCACACTCATCCGAATCTAGTTCATTATTGGGTGGGTTACGATCATTACGAACCGATGTACCTGGTACTCAAAAGTTGAATAGTAGGTTGGGAGGTATTGGTGGGTCAGCAGGTACTACAACTTTGATTAATGGCACCCAACAAGTTGACGGTGCACCATCATTAATCACACCTTTATCAATGGCCAATGGTAATAATACCATCCAAATTACAACTATACCCGAACAACGTCCAACGAATCCACACAGTAGTAACTTCCCACACAGTATTGGTACGTCCTCGCCAATGTCACGGGCATCACTAGTTAGTAGTCCAACGAAAGTAATTTCAAGATTTGATTTATTAAATGAACAACAGCAGCAACAGCAACAACAAAGTGCACTTGCCGATGCTATATCGGAACGAGATGTGATAATACGTGAAAAAGATGAAGCATTACGTCAACGTGAAGAACGTATAAGTAAGTTGGAAGTAGAGCTATCCGATTGGAAGAGGCAGTGTCCACAACTAGAAGAGGTGAAGGAACAAAAGAATAAATTACAAGCCGATATGGATAGGATAAAGTCGGAGTTAAATAATACCACAATTGAACATGATAAAGTCCAGGAGGATATACAAGCTCATAAGGATGAACTAACAAGTATACAGGATGATGTACAATTTGCCAAGAAGGAGAAGGAACAAAGTGAGGAAGAATATGAGAAATTACAAAAGGAGATTGAATCAGCAACAACACAACTTGCTGAGGAGAAGAAATCCTTATCGAAAGCGGAACAGGCAAGGAATGGGGCATTAACAACATTAAAGGAGGCTAGAGTGGAACGTGATAAGGTTGTTAAGGAGACTCAAGCGTCAATAGCAAAGTGCAAGTCTCGTGAGGCTGAGTTGAAGAAACAGACTGATCGAAATGAGGAATTGACGAAGCAACTCCGTACTAGTCAGGATGAACTTCGTGCTAATCAGAAACGACTCGAACTGGATCGTAAAGCCGTTCATGATGAGAGGGTAGAACTATCTACCATGAATGATACCTTGGCTAAGGATACACGCCGTCTAGTAGAACAAACTCAAGCTGCCAATGCCAAATTCCAATCGCAGGAGATGGACATTCAAAAGCAAGTAGAGCAGCTAGCTGATGAAAGGACACAGGTATCACTTGTCAAGGATGAGCTTCTACAAGTACAATCAGTTCAGGAAGCTAAAGCTGCAAAGTTGCAGAAGGAGGAAACGACATTGAAAGAGTATGCCACCTCGTTACAAAGCCGAGTTGAAACACTAGTCAAACGTGAAAAGTCGTGCAGTGAAATGGAAGCTATTGTAGAATCAAGATTGGAAGAGTTGTCAAGGAAAGAGAAGGTACATATCAAGAGGGAAGAGGAGATTAATAGTCATGTTAAGCAAATGACAGTGCAGGCCGAGGAGATTAGACATCGCGAGGAAGGTTGTGTTAAACGAGAGTCTGAGATTGAGAATGGACACAAGCAATTGGTTGAGAAGGGTCAACAACTTGATGCCCGGTCAACATCCTTAGATGAGCAGGAGAGGGTGTGTAGTCAACGTGAACAGGAAATAGCCGAGTCTTCTAGGAAATTAGAAGAGAAGTGCAAAGACAAACTCAAAGAACTGGATGATACTGCCCAACAATTATCACAACAAGAGAAGAGTCTGTCCGAGAAGGATCAAGCTTTGTGTCGACGGGAACAAACATGCAACCAACAAGATGAAGCCAACACACGACGAGGTGAGGAACTCACAAAGCGTGAAGAATCATGTCAAATGCTGGAACAAGAAGTGGCCGTGGCGGCTGATGCTGTTTTGGGACGTGAACGTTTATGTGCACAAGAGATCAAAGATGCCAATATCCGTATTAAAGAATATATGGAGAGAGAAACATTATGTGTCAAGAGGGAAGATGAGGTTGCAACACGTGCTGCTAATATTAGTGAACGTGAAAGTTTGTGTACAAGACGGGAGAATGAAGTGGAACGGCGATTAAAGGAGCTGTCTGATACTGAAGGTGCACAACAGAAGGAGAGTGAGCGAGTAGGGGCACTCGAGGAAAGTGTAAGGGACCGAGAGATGACGTGCTCTAGGTTAGAAAATGATCTATCCAAACGCTTAGATGATGTTTCTGAACAAGAGATGCTTGTGAAGAAGGAACAGGATGAGTTGCATACTGAAAGAGAAGTTATATCGACTGAGCGTGAGGAGATTGACAAGAGCAAGAAGGAGTTTCACGTTAAGATGCAGCAATCACAAGAGTCCATTCAAGCCGAAACTGATAGGCTGTCACAGCAAAAGCAAGAGCTTGACGCACAGGAGCAGGCCCTCAACACAACCAAGAAAGAAATGGATGCAATTATGAACAAGATGGAAGAAGAGCAGCAACGAACCAATGAAAAGGAATCTAAGCTTCAACACGAGTTGTCTAATCTTGCAAAGCAAGCCGAGTTACTCCTTGGAAGGGAAGAATCTCTCAATCAACGAGAGCACTCCTTGAGTTTACAGTCTAATCAACTATCCAAGGCCGAGTATCAATTATCAGAGGATAGGAGTAGTTTAGAATCAAGGGCGGCTCAATTAGCACAGAAAAAGGCTGATATTGATTCTCAGGAGTCCATGTTTATCGAGACATCGAGGAAGGGCGAGGAAGACATACGTCAAAGAAAGGCAAAGTTATCAATGCTTGAGGAATCATTCAAGTCAAGAGAAGAAAGTCTTGACAAGAAAGCAGCAACTATTGCTGCCAAGGTACAAAGAGAAGAACATCGATTGAGTGACCTTGCAAATAAATGCCATGCGGCATCGAAGCAGCTTGATTCCCTAAATGAAGAGTCCAGTGCAGTTCGTTCTACCATCAATGAGAACTTGGTTGATGCTCATTCCCAATTGAATAGCATCTTGCTCGATGTGGAGGTTCAAGAGAAGACACTTAGTGGCATTACTTCCCGAATAAATGAGGAGTCTAAAGAGGAAGTGGATATGAAGAAACGAAAAGATACACTGATTAATGAGGTAAGAGGTCAAGGCAGAAGGAAATTTGTGTTTATATGAACCTAGACTCTAACACCATTCTCTCCTTTTGTATCATGTGTATTTCTATCTCCAGATATCATCACTCGAGGAGAATGTGATTGTTGCCAGATCATCATTAACAAAGCTGTGCACTGCAATGCAACAAGTTGGCGATAGTAAGTTTGAAGCTTTTGAGCAAGCGTCACATGATCTGTCCATACGTCACAAACAAGTCCAGACCCTCGTCTCACGTATCGAGAACTTCCAAGAGCACTTTGCATCCTGGAATGTGGAAAAGCAAGAGCTTGAACGTGAGAAGTTGAAGCTTCATCTACGTGTCGTTAGTCTCGAGCGTGGATTAGACAGTAAGAGTTCTCAGATCGATCTTCAAACCAACAAGTTAAAGGATCTAATGAAGACGATTACATTACAAGATGATAGATTACAGAAGAAACAAAAGTTTATTGAGGAAAAGGCAGCTGAGTTGGCACTCTTCGAGAAGAATGTTCGTAAGGAGTCAGACAAGAATAGTCAAGTCAATAAGCTCCTTCAAGAGGAACGTAACGCCATTATATCTCTCCAGAAGGAGTTTGAAGACAAATCGAAACAACTGGAGATTAAGGAACAAGAGTTGATGAGTAATGAACAGAGATTGCTTGATACCGAACGGATATTAACTGAAGAACATGTTAAGTCAAAAGTTGGTCAACAAAGGATGACAGATCTATCGAATCAGCTTCAGAAGAGACATGAAGAAGTCACACAACAACGGCGGCAGTTGGAGGAGAGACAACAACAATGTGATGAGTATGCCGCTCGTCTAAAATCATGGGAGGATCAACTCGAGCATGTTACAAATATCTTGCAACAAGGTGGGAATAGTTGTCCAGAAAGATGACAACAGTTCGAGTGGGGATGAAAAATAGTTGTATGTTAAATGCATGTTTTTAAGTGGAAGTGTGGAGTGGATGATAATAGCCCTCATAAGTAATGTAAATGTTGATATTAATGTTTCTGGTGGTGGCCTCCTCCACTCCCTTCACCTCACTACGTACGCACCCCCTTCACCATTATACTTCTTCGCAGGCAATGAAAATCTTTAAGGATACTAATGCAGGACCAACATCAAATCACAAAGTTCAAGGGTCAAGGTGCCATCATATCAGCTGCTATTACTACTACTGATAGATTATTATATCCATATCCAATATATAGTATTGCTACATTCAATTGCAACATTAGATCATAAGAACGCAAGATTAGTCTCCTATCCAAATTATTGGCATTGCAAAGTAAGCAAATAAATATCATATGGCGAAGGGCGTCCTGATATCTAATAATTAATATAGTATAGACCTGTACTAAACAACAACACCAATACACAGAACATGGTATTAAAGACACACAAACCTGCATGCGGGGGCCGTCCCAACAAGAAGTACATTCGTAAGTAAAAAAGTGTGCGTAAGATGTGTTCAAATAAACATATCTTATATCTAATATCCACTCTCTTCTTCTACATCATGTTTGCATCGCGTATCAAACGAACATATAAACAGCCTTGGGCATTTTACTATTCTCACTACTCGGATTAGCTCTATTATATCCATATAACGCCATCATTTCCTCGTCAGATTGGTGAGTACCTAACAGCTATCATTTTGTCAATTTTATGATGTCTAACTAACTATATACTATACTATCATCTTTTCACAATAATAGGTTCGATCACGTCTTGCCTGATACATCTAACATTGCAGGGACTTTAGCTAATGCAAATTTCATTGCCAGTTTGATCACTACGTTTATCATTCTAGCATTTGCTTGTAAGTATAAAACTTATGACATGAGATATACACTATTCAAAAAGTCATCTCATTTATTCATTCGTCATTCATCAGCACCCAAGGAAGTTGTTGAAGAAGAGATTGATCATACTAAACCAAGGAGGAAGTCCTCTCTTTATGAAGCTTTTACGAAGGGTGCAAAGACGAGCTTGGGTTCATTGTCTGTGAGGATCTATGTAGGCTTCTTCTTTGAGGGTTTGCCACTGCTAATCTTTGCAATCATATACCCGACAGAAATGCAAGCAATTGCTTTATCTTTTATTGTTGGTATCGGTGATAGTCTAGCTCAATCAGGAATCTTTCCCCTTGCAGGAAGTATTCATCCTCGATGTACTGCAGCGGCTAGTTTAGGATCCGCGGTGGCTGGTCTCATTGCAGGATTATTACGGCTCTTAACAAAGGCCATCTTTCCTGAAACGGATGAAGGCTTTCGGCATAGCTCATCGATGTATTTTAGCCTTGCTACAGTCGTGATTGTAGTTTGTTGTCTTGCCTTATATTCAATCAACAAGGTCAAGAACGAGTTGACAATGGCCTTCTTTCAACAAGAATATGCCGAAAGTGTCCAGAGTGTACTATTGCAAAAGGAAGGAATTCAAAAGATGATTCGACAAGAAATGGAACTGGAACTTGCAGAGGAAGCAAAGGGAGAGGAAGAAGAGTTTCACGAGAATGAACAACCTACCTCAGAGTCTGATGATCCCGACCCAAAGAAGAAATGTGGACTCTGTTCAGTATTCGTTGATGTAACAACTGTTTATCGTGAAGCATTTCGTTGTGCTTGGGTACCTATCCTGGTCCAGTTTGTCAATTTCTTCATAACTCTATCTCTCTTTCCTGGCATAACACTTAGTATGACTAGTGAGAGCTTGGGCTCGTGGATGCCTGTGATTCTTGTCACTGTGTTCAACCTCGGGAAAGTCCGCGTTTGTATATTTTATAATGTGAATTGTGACTTCATGCGATCTGGCTTCTTCATTTGATTTTCATTGGCCATAATGCGATACCTTTAAACTACATGCACTAACACAAGTTAAGCACTTCTCTTTCATCACCATAAATCATGATAACGCGCATCTTCCAGGGATACCTTAGGACGGTTAGTACAGTTGAACAGCAAGATTGCTTCGTGGATCGTAACACCTGTTGGAGATCAGATCATTCATCCAAAGACGGGAGCTCATCTTGGCAACAAACGACCACGGTGAGTTGACTCAAGGATATTCATATACTTGTCATTAGTCGTATTATTCAATATACCTTCTCACCTTCTTCTTTTGTTTTATATGAACAGCATGAAGTGGAGCATCATCTTGCCCTGTGCATTACGATTTGTATTCTACCCTCTTCTCATCTTTTGCGTCAACCCTCTTTACATCAACTCCGATGTAGCTCAAATCATCATTGTATTCTTCTTTAGTATGTCTTCCGGATGGATTTACAGGTAAGTGTCTTTTTGTGTTTTGACTTGAAAGTCATTGTGTGGCTCGAACTTGTCATCATCTATGTGTATACTAACTACATTATCTCTCACGTGCTTGACTTTTCTTTCATCTGCCTATACCAACTATATTCATTTCTCGTTCTTCTGCTTGCTTTTCTTACCAGCTGCTGTTTCATGCTCACGCCTGAATTGTGTCGTGAGCCAAAACACAGAGAAGCAGCATCTCTTCTCATCATTGTGTCGACATTAGTTAGTTTGGGCGTTGCGTCTTCAGGAAAGTCCGCGTTTGTGTTTTATTGTGTGAATGCATGTTCAGTATGAAGTATCTGTGATTTGACTACTTCATTTGACCTAGTTTACCTTTATGTGATTGCCTTTGCAAGCCGCATGTGCTAACATATGTTGCAATCACTTCTCTTTCATATTTATAAACTATGAAACGCGCATCTTCCAGCCGGATTAGGTATTACTTCATCTGTCACGGCAGGTATTTAATAGCTTATATGTAAGTCGGACTCAGTGGGCAGAGGATACTTTCAAGGATACTTAACATCAGCTCAGGACTCTAATGTGCATTCGACAGTCGCTGAAGAAAGAGCAGCGTAGTGTATTATACTTATTAGGACAAATTGTTTGCTTATACTCTCCTTCTTAAGATCCAAACTTACTACCTACATCTGCCTTTCGACTACAGAGATAAGTAACTATTAGGATACCGCAATCGAGTGTAATCTTTTTGCTTACACCTGGCATGTCATGATCTTCTCTTCAATAATCAAAGCAACACCATGGTGAGATCTCTACTACTATCTCTGCTAGTCGCCTCGGCGGTGGCATTCTCGCCAGCACCTCGTTATTCATCATCTACAGGACTGTCGTCGTCGTCATTGCAAAGGAAACAGTCACTTTCTATGCTACCAACAAATAACAAAAATGAAGAAGAAGATATTACAACGTCATCGTTATCATCATTCTACCCTTTTCCAACTACAACAGAATCATCCTTTCAATTAAATGCCGTACCTCCAAAGTCAAACGAGGAAGTATCAGATGGATCAGCAGATGTTCGTCAACTTCTCGGTGTGAAAGGTGCATCTTCCGATACAGATGATATATGGAAAATTCGTCTTCAACTTACCAAACCCGTTACATGGATTCCATTAGTTTGGGGTGTCATGTGTGGAGCAGCTGCATCGGGTAATTACCATTGGATATGGAATCCCTTCGACCCGAATGATAGAGATGTCATGTTAGGATTAGAAGATACAGCGAAGGGATTTGTTGCCATGATATTAGCAGGGCCATTCTTAACAGGATATACACAAACTATTAATGATTGGTATGATCGTGAAATTGATGCTATTAATGAACCATACCGTCCAATTCCAAGTGGTGCTATTAGTGAAGGACAGGTTATCTTTCAAATTTGGTTCTTACTACTTGGATCGTTTGGAATTGCATATGGATTGGATGTTTGGACTGGACATGATTTCCCAACTGTTTTGGCATTGAGTATCTTTGGTTCATGGGTAGCATACATTTACAGTGCTCCGCCATTGAAGTTGAAACAGAATGGTTGGGCTGGTAATTATGCATTGGGATGTTCCTACATTAGTTTGCCATGGTGGTGTGGCCAGGCCGTCTTTGGAACATTAGACCGTCCAGTTTACTTCATTCTGTGAGTGTTTGGCAAGAGATCGAGTTTGCTTTCTTCTCATGAGCTGTTGAATGTATTGTTTGAATCTATTTATTATGTGAAGATCCTACATGTATACTAATATCTCTTCTTTCTCGTATCTCTACAGTCCTATCCTCTATTCAATTGCTGGTCTTGGTATTGCTATTGTTAATGATTTCAAATCCGTTGAGGGAGATCGTGCACTAGGACTTGAGTCTCTTCCTGTTGCATTTGGTATTGATACTGCCAAATGGATCTGTGCTGGATCTGTTACATTAACGCAATTAGGTGTTGCTGCTTACCTTCAAAGTATTGGCGAGTCTACATATGCAGCAATTATCCTTGGTTTGGTATTACCACAAATGTATTTCCAGGCTACTTTGTTGATCCCTGATCCAGTTGCAAATGATGTCAAGTTTCAGGCCCAAAGTCAACCTTTCTTTGTCTTTGGAATCTTGGCAACAGCGTTGTGTCTTGGTCATCATGATTTCTCAGCTTAGATATGGAAGAATGTGATGTAGTGAGACGGAGGACGATGGGTTTGCCACAACTTATGAGCTAAGTTAAAGAGAAAAGTTTGTTCATACGATATGTTAACTCCTTGCCCTGATGTACACGTACACATTAGTGATGAAATTAACATGGGCACTTCCGAGACTTCGTATTGTAAGAAAAGTACAACAATACAGCTTACGTTTAGGCCCACGAAAAAATATGAGAGTGTAAGTATGTATTGTTAGTTGTTATGGAAAGTTGATGTTGACTGTATGATATGGTATTTATGCTATGTGATTGATAGAGACAAAGAACATCTCAATACGCTATTAATACAAGTTATTTCCATTGGGGCGTGGTACTTCAGCAGTTATACAAAGAAGATTATCAAGTGTTTGAAGATTCACTACTTTTATTTTACAACATGCCTATCAGACCACTTGCAATGCTTGGAAGCCGGTTAACATATGTTCAATCCATCCTTGCTATGGAGAGATGGAGAGGATATCCACAATTTGAAGATGATAAAGGATCTGGGCGTGTAGCTCTATTAGCATGCATTCTATCTTCAATCTTTGGAGTACACTTCATCTTATGTTTGCAATTTCTACTGATACGGTTTGGTATACTATCGAAGGATATATTTGGTGCTTACTGGACAGATGAAACTCTTCAAATGGCATTTCAGTGGAGTTGCTATGTCATAACACTCTGTTGTTTTCATCTTGGAGAGTTTTTCACAACTGCAATATGCAACCCATATGTGTGTACAGCAGATTCGTTCATGGTTAATCATTCAAAAGCATATACTGCTGCTGCTTTAATATCTTGGATAGAGTTTTGGATACGAATTATCTTCTTCCCAAAACATAATGTCTCGAAGATGTCTTTTATAGGTATAATATTTGTCATTGGAGGACAAGTATTGCGATCTGTTGCGATGTACACTTGCGGAGAATCGTTCAACCATTATATACAACAAGATAAGAAAGAGAATCATGTGTTGATAACACACGGAATGTAAGTTGTGATGTATATCATTCCAGTTTGTATACTGTTCTCTCACAATATTGTATGTCATAAAAATGCACAACTTATTGAATACAAAAAGATACGGCATCTTGCGTCATCCTTCTTATGTTGGATTCTTCTATTGGTCAATAGGGACACAGTTAATACTCTGCAATCCAGTATCTACAATATTATATGCAGTGGCTGCATGGACGTTCTTTCGGTATAGAATTGCATTCGAGGAGCAGACACTGAAGAACTTGTTCCCAGATGGTGCATATGAATCATACAGAGAAAAGACCTATATCGGTATACCACTGATAGGACTCGTTATGAAGTTTGATAGCAACAACAAAGAGAAGAATCAATAAACACGATGAATGGAGTATACTTTCTTTTGATTCTCACTTTAGATGGATTATAATATTATTACATTGGTTTTGAAGACTCACACATTCTAGATACCCTTTCGGTTTTGTTGCATCTTCATTATGACCCATCGCTCAAGTGAAAGTATGTCAATATGATGAGTTGATACTACTTAGATAACCTGTTAACCTCCACCGAGCAACAATTCGAAAATAATGACAAGTATATTACACGCTATTATAGGTAACTTTAAATACTGTACAGCCTGTAATAAACCGATTGCTTGTACTTGTAATGGTCTTGATGATGGATCACATCCCATATTATTTATATCATCTAATCCATGTTTTGCTAAGAATCGTTTTCTGTGTAATATCAATATTGAATTTGTAAATAGTAAACCAGCCTATTGATAGTTGCAAAGGTGAATGAAGGATACGATATGATATATGTTGGTAATGGATGGTAAATGAGAGAAAGGAGATATATGGTATTACTTAGAATATATAAGAATAGGACACATATGTTAGAAGCATTATACCACTCACCTTGAATATATTCCAAAGTGAAAACATTTTTTCTTATTTCTCTGATAGGTACTTTTTGATCTTTTCTGTGATATCAATTCAACTCCACAGTCCTCCCGGTATTACCAGTACTCAATTTAAGTGTTGATCGATATGATCTGACGTCGTAATAGGTACCAAATCCCTCTCAACTCTCTCACCAAACTCAATATCCGCTTGTGCTTCAAAAAACACACATGAAAAAGTCTCAAAATAGAAAAAAATGTTTACTGTCCCGAGGCCACTACCACTTGATAAGCTGGCAAAAACAACCTATTGCTCTATAGTATTTGCAATTATTAATAACTGATGGTATACACCAATCGATCTCTCTTCTA
>Ga0214480_100043_pt1 | contig 44970 bp, 27 predicted proteins | sample M1_20Mar14CPVII9_3_FD_165042 | JGI IMG/M metagenome (GOLD analysis project Ga0214480, IMG submission 165042) | Marine eukaryotic communities from Monterey Bay, California, United States - M1_20Mar14CPVII9sort6BwellE17 | ecosystem: Environmental > Aquatic > Marine > Unclassified | place: USA... | reverse complement strand
ATCCTTCCACAACCGCTACACAAAGCTCTAGCTCAAACCCTGCCGCCGCCTTATCACTATCCGATGCAAGCTTTTGATTTTGCTGCTGTTGTTTCATATATGTAGGTGAACTAGCAATTGAAAAATGTCTTGGCATCATACACGGCAATATCATCAACAACTCCTCCACACCCAACAAAACCGAAGTTGATATAGAATCAAAGTCATATAATACATCTACCCAATTCCTCTTCTCTCGAATAATATAATCACCATATAGTGACGCACCGGATGTTTCACTTAATGATATTAATTTGTCTTGTTGATCTTGTCCATTGATTTGTTGTTTAGTATTGCAATAGGAACTTAAAGCATACAAGTCTTCACGTTCGGGTAAAGATTGTATATCGGCACAATATGTTAGTAGTCCACGAAGTGTACATATAGTTGGCCATGGATGGTTCATAATAGTTGTGGATGTTTGATTTGGATTGTATGTTATGTGTAATGTAGCATCAGCCACACTACGAATCGATACAGGTAAAAGTGATATAAATCGTTCAACTAATGATGATGGATTACTCGGTAGGATTGTTGCTACATCTCCTGCTTGGTAGGGTAAACTATGATGATGTTGTTGTTGTGAGGAGATGTTGCTGTTATCATTACTGCCAATCATACGATCAGTAACGTGTATCCGTATATGTCTTGTATCTTGTATCCAATCCTCTGAAGTGATACGTTCATTAACAGTTACACAACACAAAAGTGGAGGATTACTAACACTACTAATACTGTTTGCTTCTCGTCTCTCCAATTGATCATTGTACTGATATGACGTTGCAGGACATAGCTGTGCAAAGTATTTAGAATAACATTGTTGATATTCCTTCCTTTGCCATTCTTCCAAGTTGTGGCTGTTGTTGCTAACTGATAGTTGATCATTTGATTGCAAAACTTTTACTTGATATGGAGATGTTGATGATGAACTGTTATCTTGTCCGTCCGCCGTCATATTAATACTGCCACTAACATCAGCGGCCCCAAGTTGATCCATACCCATACCACTACTACTAATAGTACTACTAGCAACAACAATAATAGAAGGGAACAATTCCTTCTCCAACCAAACATCTAAATCAGCAAAGACACCACCATTCAATGACCCATCATCACCATATCCTAATTGACATATCGGTAAGGCACCCAATTGTACTAATCGTGTTGCTAATTTCCGTCCGGCTGCACAGAATGCAGTGGGACCGTAGGAACGATCACCTAATGCAAATAATGCAAATGATATGTTTGTGTAGTATTGATTGGGTAATGATTTTGATAAGAGTAAATTCCATGTTTGTGTCATATTATTTGGTTGTTCGGCATCGCCTGTGGTGCTTACAAATAATAATAGCAGAGTATTCTTCTTCTTAGTTGTTGTTTGTGTTTGGAGTGCATCATTTGATTGCTGTACAGATTGCTGATCAATTTTATATTTGACGACGATTGTTGTTGTTTTTGTTGAAGTAGACGAATTGTACGACGAGCACAAGCTTTAGCACGTCCTGATTGTGTTGCCCACAGGATTGTTATATCGTTGTTGTTCATGGTAGTAGTAGTGGTGTTCATCTTCTATCTCTTTCGTCTACGATGTGTATGTGAAAATTGATAACTAAAATTGAATATGAGGATACCTTTGCAATTATCTCTACAAATACTATGATCACAGTAATGACACTATCATCAGTGGAAAGAGCATTAAAAACTGATTAACTGACAATACTGATGGTATATGAACTGCTATTGATATCGAGTTATGGGGTTTGCGGCGGTGCTACTCTGAGTTGTGAGAGATGATTTTGCAATTTTTTTATTCCATCTGGAAAGACATAAGAGTCGTCAAAAATGATTGATGAATGAAGAGCGAGTGTACTATATATAGTTAGTTGGTGCACCTCGTTGTTATTGTTATACTATTGGCAATGAGCAGTAATCCTACTAAGATCAAGGTAGGAAGGCTATGGGGATATCCAATAATAGTAACAACCGGAAAAAGTAAACATGAAGCTATACTTCTCGATTGCAATGATGATAATCCACAATTATTTTTACAACGTAATGTGAATGTGAAAATAAGATGGAAAGTAGCTGGTTATAATGATAATGTGCCTGCTAGTGATGTGAAGTTGCAGAATATTGATACCGAGTACTATCGTCCACGAAGAGCAACAGCATACTCGCAACATGATGAACCACCTGTATCAAAAAAGAGGAAGACAAATAATGTCGATAAAGCAGATGAGGATAACAAGCCCTCTGCAGTAACTAGTGGTATTAATGTTAAGAAAGAGGAAGAAGTAGAAACAGACAGTGATGAAGAAGTGAAGAAGCCATCTACTGTATTAAGTGGTATCAATATTAAGGAAGAGGAGGTAGAAACAGACAACGATGAAGACAATAAGAAACCATCTGCTATTACTAGTAGCAGTGGTGCTGTAGATATAAAGACGGAGGCGGAAGGGGAAGTGGAAACAGATGACGACAGAGATATGAAGCCATCTGCGGTAACTAGCAGTATAATGTTAAGGAAGAGGCGGGAGTGGAAACAGACCATGATGAAGAGATAAAACCAGATGCTGTTAGTAGTAGTAGTAGTAGTAGTGCAGTTGGTAGAAGAATTAAGACAGAAGAGGTTGAAACTGATGAAGAAGATGATAGGAAGCCACAAGCGGTAACAAGTAGTGATGCTGCCATTAAAACAGAGGAAGTTGAAACCGATGACGACGGAGGAGATGAGTTTATACAAGATGGATGTCTTCGAATACCAAAGGTGGATTGTACCAATGAATCATTCTTCGAATACAATTCTGTTCTTACAGTACGTGAACTCATATGCTGGGCTTTACGAACCGAGAACAAAGTTCGCTTGGCAAAGATTGATAGACGGCTGGGGTTAACAATAGGAGAGCAGTACAGCTACTCAAAGACACTCAATTCAAAGTATCTCATTGATATATACCAAGAAACGAAATCTGAAGAGATGAAAAGCGATTTGACAGCTAAGGGGCGTGCCGAATACAAGTTCTCTCGTAAAGCTCACCCTCAACTCCTCAAGGGGGAGAAATCTGAGGATTCATATGGTGGAATCACCCCTATCACTATTGAAAAGAAGAAGGAACCTGGAACTAGTAATACCGGTGAAGACGAAGATATCAGTGATAACAAATACGGGGATAGTGAAGATTTTGATGGTAAACAAGTTGTGCCGCCTACACTTCTTCACTTTGAGATCATATTGGAAGCGTACATGGGTTACAACTTGAGTTCAACAAATGATAGTTTACATGATAGACGTTCGTCTTATTATCATCACCCACAGTCTACTCGGTCAAGGGCTGCGGTTATGGGAGGAGCAGTTGTGGCAGCACTTAAAGCTTATGAGGATAAGGAAGTTGTTAGTGCATTCGATAAGAGTGGGTTAATGTCCTCTAAAGATGGAGCAATACAAATCAAAGATACATATTGGATTAAGAAGGCATCACTCATCAAGACTCTCCATAATCATTTCTCTTCGAAAGGGGATGTAGATGTGTTCTTACAAGCTTCTCCATTGACTCAAGAGATTGTCAATGCGCTACACAAACATGGGATAAAGGAGCACTCTCTCATATCCCACATTGGATCATATGTTAGTAATAATTCTGGTCTATGTGACAAAGATTTGGGAACATATACACAAGATGTGATTAACAATGCTGTTTCAACTCCTAGGAGTCTTCACGAGGATGAAGCATCCTTCACATTCACTGTAACTAAGAATGCAATCTCATTCATCCTTGGAAAGGAGAATGAAGACGACAACTATGATGAAAAGCAGTTCTGGCCTCGTACTTCACAGTTCATCATGTTAGATGTACAAGCGGATTTACTCGGAGCTTTGATGGACTTCGATGTTAGTATTGCAGCATGCTCATACGATGGTGTATCAGTGCGGGTGGCACCAAGAGCATTTCTATCATTGATGACTAATGCTCTGTTTGTAACTCCCTTTTGCTTTGAGGAAGATCGGAACAAGCGTCGAGTCACCAAATATGCTGGTCGGGGGTTCAAGCCTTTCCTAGTTGATCCTCATAACAATATCAAGATCCAAACTGTGGCTTGTGATGCTACAATTCTGAGAAGACCCTTTTCAAATGACGATATATATGAAAGGACTGGTAGTTCATCCTGGTTCAAAACTTACAAGGAGAAAGAAGAGATATTGCAAATTCAAAATGCCAAAAAGATCAATCAAGATCGTCAGTTTTGCTGTCACTTCATAGATAACAAAGTTATTACTCACTATGGACACGAGTATGATGAATCAACGGCATTAGGCCAAGATAGCCAAAAGTTATTCAGATATATGGGTATTATGTACACTCAAAAGCTATTTGAATTGTCTGAAGGTGATGCGATCGACTTTTACTCAAAGAGGTTTGAATGGTCACCAGAAGAGATTGCTAGGGTCAACAACATAGACCCATACTTGAGAATGGCATGCCGTAGATGCAGATTCGAGTACTGTCTTGAGAGGATTGTGATGAAAAAGTTCCCGACACTAATGCAAGATTATGAGTTGGAAGAAGATAATCTACGAGGTGAATTTTCATATAGGGCATTTTATTGGTCGACATTCCCAGCGTCCTTTTATTCAGGAGGGTGTTTTGATGGCACTCGTACACGTGAATGTGCCAGAAGAACTGTTGAAAATGTTTCAATGTTGTATTCTCAGTCGATCTTTGAACTTGGTGCATATGTGCTCAAGAATGGATCTCCAAGAGGATATAAGAAACGTTTTGTGTATGGATCCTCTTTTCCATTCAAGTCCAAAAGAGGAAACGCTGATCTTGGTGTAGTTGTCGGGGGTATAGCAGAAGTTTTTGAGAAGGCAAGTCAAACACAGTTGGCAGAGCCGAAGCGGTCACCAATAGGGTTGAACCCAGAACGGTTTGTAGAGCGATGTAACAGCTGCAAGAAGTGGTTACTTGGTGAACGGTATGGTACAAAAGAATGTGCCCAGTGTAGTAGCAGCGGCGGCAAGAGTTAGTGGAGAGTATGCTTTCGTATTATATGTTCCATGAAGTAAGTTGTCAAGTGTTTGGGTTCAAATAAGTTTAGATTAGATGTTCACCATTCGTTTGTCTTCTTCACTATGATTGATGAGACGTGATCAATGTTATGATTAACTCGCCTACTTCTCCATATCCACTCTAGATACTATCTTCCACCAAACATATTCTCTGCATACTATTATCTACCACCATATCGTCGGTTACGTCGTCCATACCAACTCAATGCATTGACTAATTCTTCATCATCAAAATCAGGCCATAACAAATCACTAAAGTATAACTCTGTATATGCAACATTCCATAATAAAAAGTTAGATAATCGATATTCACCACCCGTTCGTATTATTAAATCTGGATCTGGTATTGTGGATGTTGATAATCTTGATGATATAAGATTCTCTAGTTGTTGTTGTTGTTGAGTAGTATCGTCGTTGTTGTTATTATTGTCGAGTGTAACTTCTCCAGAGGCTATAGATTGTGCTAATCTTGTAGCAGCTTGGAGTATATCGGCTCGTCCACCATAGTTGATTGCTAAACATATTGTTAATATGTCATCATCTTCTATGCAATCTCTATCATCTTCTAGTAATCGTCGTCTTCTTCTTCGTTCATTACAAGCATCAGTACTAACCTTAACCAATTCTAATAATGCACTTCTCATATCATCCGGTATACGTACATCATTTAAATTACCCAATAATGTAATTTGTATAGTACCATTTACTATAGATGAATGTGTTTGATATTTGATGGCAGTTTGTGTTATTAATTTGAATAAGGCAGTGATTTCTAGTTGAGAACGTGACCAATTCTCTGTTGAGAATGCAAAGAGTGTACAGTATTCTATTCTAGTCTGTTTTTGTTGTTGCTTTGTTGACTGACTATCTTCTATGTCTATACTGGACTGCCGTGTTGATGGCAGTGTATCGTGAGCATCCGTATCTATTCTCAAACATTGCAAAGTTTTAATCAAACTAACAACTCGATCAGCACCGGCAACATGTCCTAATGATTCATGCAGTGAGTTAGCTTGTGCCCATCGTGAATTACCATCACATATAAATGCTACATGTCTTGGTAGATCGGTTAGTAGTTGTTGTTTGTCTATTATATTGTGTGTATTGTCTGATGACTGAGTGGTATCGTCTGATGATAGTTGATGAGTAGTAGTAGTAGTAGCTGACACTTCGTCTATTCTATTGTTGGCAGTATGATTGGTAGCCGACTCGACGGAATCTATTATAACATGAGAGTTACTTCTTCTATCATTATGAGCTGCCTGTAACAATGTATATCCTCTCAGATATACAAGCCTTCTTCTACTAACTAATAGTTTGTGGTTGAAATTTGATGTGCATTTTGATGATCGATAATTATTGCAATGAGCTGATGGAGGCGTTACAACTAGTGATGAAACTCTATGCCATATTAATAGAGATATTAAGCAATATATCAATGGTCTCGGCATTGTCCAATAGATAATACTGGCTGCATAACAGTGACGAGAGGCGATGAGTGATGGTGACGGCGGTAGATGAAGTTTCTTTTTTGTTGCTGTGAGAAACTTCCTTCTACTATGAGAGTGTAATGTTATGCTATTACCTACCTCCTACCTATCTCTGGCATAAAGGCGTATAAGTATATACAACGACAATAGATAGATATCTGGTCTTTAGTTTATTATTTTATGCTGCTATTATTCGTGGCGGCGGTCGATATACTTGGGTTCTAACTATATATATTACATTTTTGTGCACATCTTGTGTCGCTAAAATTTACAAACATACCGGGCACCTCTTATTTACAAGAGAATCTCCCATCTACATATTATTGATTGATATAGTTTTGGAGGTTGATATCAGTATTGAATAGGAGGTGTTATTCGTGGTTGGGTCGTCATTTAGTAGTAGCATTACATTAAACTTTTTGTGCACATCTTGTGTCATTAAATTTACAAAAAAAATGGAAGACGGTTCATCTGATGTACAAAGTGTATTCATATACAATGGAGTTGATGAGGTACCGGAGGATGTTACACATGTTAGGGTAGATCCCTCGGTCACCGTCATTCCTGATAGTGCATTTCAATACCGGCTACATTTAAAGCAAGTCGAGCTACCCGAGGGGCTGATAAAAATTGATATGCGAGCATTCGATAAATGTGGACAATTGATGCATATCAATATTCCATCTACGGTGAGAGAGATACACAGGGATGCATTTGCCCATTGCAATTCTTTAGTATCTATAGTCCTACCGGATGAACTCAGGCGAATAGGCAGGTGGGCATTTAAATGTTGTCAATCTCTGCAGAGAATTAACATTCCTTCCGATGTTGAGACGATTGAAATTGGAGCATTTGAAGCTTGCTCTTGTTTATCAGAAGTATCATTATCAGAAGGATTAAGAGAGATTGAAATTGAAGCGTTTATTCTTTGCACATCTTTGGATCCGGTCACTCTGCCCTCATCATTAAGAGTGATTGGGCGAGCTTCATTTGAACACTGTTATAAATTGAATGAGGTGAATCTTCCAGACACAATAGAAACCATCAGTAGTAGAGCATTTGGTGATTGTAACCTTCAAAACTTTCGTATACCACCTCTAGTGACTGACGTTGATATGAGTATGTTCGAAGGCTGCAAACATTTGGTTTCACTTGAACTTTCGGGCAATGTATCAAAATGTGATAATACAAGAGGGGCATCGTTACGGAATATTACATATCCATCAGAATGTGAAGTAGTTGTAGATATGTGGAGCGGATACAAAGATTTGGAGATTGCCTTTCCGAATGTCGATGATGATATAATAACAGATGCATTGCAAAACAGATTTGATGATCTACCAATACACAAGATATGTTACTACCAATCATACCACGATAATGAAACAGCCATACAGAATCTTAAGCAGGTTATGGACTCAACCGGTAAACAACAAGACTGTCTGGGGATGACTCCATTACACATATTAGCATGCTCAACCAAACCAACAATTGAAATGTATCAGTTATTGATTGAAAAGTATCCCGAAACATTAATAATGAAAGACAAGTGGGAAGATATACCATTAATATATGCATTCCGATGTAATGCACCAACGGAGGTAATTGATTTGTTAGTCCAGAGTTATAAGACATTACACCCAGATTACGACTTTGATTGGAGTGGCATGATTGAAACATTGGCCAAGCGCAACGTACCCTTGAAGAACATTCAGAACTTAGTTAATACACAGCAAAACAACTTCCCTGATCAAGACTGTGATATGCAACAAGTTGTGTTGGAATTGGCAAGATATAAAGCACGATATACAATACATTTGAGCATCCCTATTGGAACATTAAGGTATCTTCTACGTGCCAGTATTGCTAAGCGCTTAGAATCATTAAATGTTATGAGATTCTGTGAAGATGTGGAGAGTAGCATTAATTCACTTCCAGTAGAAGGTAAGCGTAGAGACGATGACGTCCAATCAGTGTACGACAGACTTGCTGCATATGAGTCAATCAAAGAGGGTACCTCTGCACTTGAGATGGCATTGTGGAGGGCTAAAATTGACGAGGGCCATAACAAGAAAGCTAGAGTTGAGGGGGATGTTAGTTATAGGGATCAATGCCGTGTCAACTGTGGGGCTGATATCGTCATTAAAAATGTACTACCATATCTTTTGCCTTTGCCCCAGATGGATGATTCATGTGATGACTCAAGTGACGAGTCAAGTAACGATTCAAATGAATCCAGTGACAGTTCAAGTATATATGATGAAAGTGATTATTACAGTTCAAGTGCAAGCAGTATCTTAAGTTATTAAGTTGAACATTAGCTGTACTAGAACTAGACACTATCATCTACTTCTTCTACCAATAGCAAATCCAATCATACCAACAAACAAGGCAGCAGCAGTTAACTTAACAGTATCCCATCCCTTCTTTCTCTCTGGCATTAATATCTCTAATCCTTTTCGTTTACCTCGTCCAACTCCATCACCACTAACAACTACACCCATTTTCTTATTCACTACATCTCTATATGGTTTATAAAACCATGCTTGAAATCCCTGCGGTTCCCACCATTCTGCCAATACTGTATCCTCTACAAATTCAAATACATGTGGTACAGCCTTTGGTATACAAATGAAATCATGTTTACCATACGTTGTTATCTTTGTAGATCCATCAGATTGTAATGTCCATATCTTGACACAACCACTGAATATAAAATCACATTGTGTATTGGGATGTAAATCACCACTACGTAAATATCCCTTCTTGGTATATAGTATGTTAATTCGTTTGTCATTTGCTTTGATATTATGTATCTCACCTCGTTCATCGGTATAGATTGATGGTGTGGGTATACCTCTTCGTTTATGTGGATTGGGTGCTGTGTCACTTGAATGATGAGGTATGACGTTTGGTGATGATATGAAGATTACATCGGTACCGACTAGACGACCATCTTCTGGGAAGTGTAATTTGGTAATCTCATGATCATCTTCTGTTTCTAATGATGGGTTTGTATTATTGTTGAGATCTGATTTGATACTTCGTGCTTTACCCCAATTATCATACAGACCAAACATCTTTGTGTAGACTGTTCAATTAATTGATGAATCAAGAGCTCTAAAAGGTTGCAACTAAGAAGTATGAGTCGATAGTACTGTAACTTTGTTGCAGATACGATGTTGATGTTGTTTTGTCTCTTGCAAATTGCAAAGTCTCCAATCAAAGAATAGACAGCTAGCTCAAAGGTTGAAATGTATCTCTCTATTGTACACCAGTTGAATCGTCGATTATATAATAAATAACCCCCACATGTACCAGTTGACGACAACTTACTCATCTCATACTATCATTGTCAATCAAGCATATTGTAATTTGATCAGCCTTTATTTTTAAACTCTTTATGTCTTAACAAAAAAAAATCTCATTGACGTCAGTTTGCCTCACAACTTTTGCACAGGCATAACTCGATATCGATGGCAGTTCATATACCGTCAGTGTTGTCAGTAGATCAGTTCACAACGCTCTTTCCACTGATAATAGTGCTACATATTACTGTGATCATTGTATTTGTTGAGATAATTGCCTGGTATCCTTCTATACTCTCATAAAAAAAAACATAGAAGAATTGAAGAATAGACCACATACGCGGAGAGATAGAAGATAAATACCATGAACAACAGTGATATAACAATACTATGGGCAACACAATCAGGACGTGCCAAGGCCTGTGCTCGTCGTACAATTCGTCTTCTTCAATCTAAACAACAACAACAACAACAATCATCAAACAATAATAATAACAAACTTAACATTCATGGATGTTGTTCATTGGATGAATACAACTTTTTATCACTTGGTCAGCAATCTGTACAACAATCAAATGATGAACCACCAATAAAGAAGCAGCATACTCTACTTCTATTCGTAAGCACCACAGGAGATGCCGAACAACCAAATAACATGATACAAACATGGAATTTACTCTTATCAAAATCATTATCCAATCAATACTACACAAATACATCATTTGCATTATTTGCATTAGGTGATCGTTCCTACGGTCCAACTGCATTCTGTGCCGCCGGTAGAAAATTAGCAACACGATTAGTACAATTGGGTGCATTGCCATTATGTCAATTAGGATATGGTGATGATGGGTCATTGAATGGTGGTGTCTTTGCTGATTTAGATGTTTGGTTGGAGAAGGAATTGTTCCCATCTGTTATTGTTGCTAAACCTATGAGTAGTGGTATGAGTAGTAGCACTAGTACCCAGAATGGCACCGCTGATGTTAGCGGCAGTATTAATATGATGGCGGACGTACATGAGAACAGTTCATCATCAACATCGCCATATCAAGTGAAAATTTTGCAATCAAATGATCATAACGAATCATCTGTTACCAACAACAGCCACGATATAGAAGAATGGCAAAGGGAGGAATATCAACAATCTTATTCCAAATACTTTACACAGCTATGTCCTGCAACTTCATATCAGTATACTCATCAATTGGAGAGACTAGCAACAAGCAGTAGCAGTAGTGACAATCCGCCACTTTTGGGGTGTGTAACTGTTAATGAACGTATCACTTCGGAGGATTGGATACAAGATACAAGACATATACGGATACACGTCACGGATAGTATGATTGGCAATGGTGGTAGCTCCTCACAACAACAACATCATCATAGTTTACCCTACCAAGCAGGAGATGTAGCAACAATCCTACCGAGTAATCCATCTTCATTAGTTGAACGATTTATATCACTTTTGCCTCAATCGATTCGTAACTTGGCTGATGCTACATTACACATCTCATACAATCCAAATCAAACATCAACAACTATTATGAACCATCCATGGCCAACAACTTGTACACTACGTGGACTACTAACACACTGTGCCGATATACAATCCTTACCCGAACGTGAAGACTTGTATGCACTAAGTTCCTATTGCAATACTAAACAACAAATCAATGGACAAGATCAACAAGATAAGTTAATATCATTAAGTGAAACATCTGGTGCGTCATTATATGGTGATTATATTATACGAGAGAAGAGGAATTGGGTAGATGTATTGTATGACTTTGATTCAATATTAAGTTCGGTATTGTTGGGTGTGGAGGAGTTGTTGATGATATTGCCGAGTATGTTGCCACGACATTTTTCAATTGCTAGTTCTCCTTTGGATATGAAACAACAGCAGCAAAATCAAAAGCTTGCATCGGATAGTGATAAGGCGGCGGCAGGGTTTGAGCTAGAGCTTTGTGTTGCGGTTGTGGAAGGATCGACGCCATTAGGTCGGCCGTATACGGGATGTTGTTCTAAATACTTGGCATCACTTGTACCTAACCAAATAACAACGACGAAGGATGATAAGGAGGGAGGATTGAGTAGTGTTGTACGTCTATGGATCCATCCTGGTAGTTTTTCAAAGCTTCCCTTGAATCCAAGGTTGGTAGTGGAGGATGGAGAACAACTAGATAGTCCAAGTAGTAGGCGGTTTGATACACCCATCATGTGTATTGGAGCAGGAACAGGTATAGCACCACTACGTTCTCTTACATTAGAACGGGAAGCTCATATCGGTAAAGTATTACCATCATCCCATTCTTCTTCAGCCGGAGATGAACTAGTCAACAACACGACAATTACGAATACTGATGATGATGTGGACAATATATTGGTGTTTGGTTGTCGTAAAAAGACCAAGGATTATTACTACAGCAGTGAATGGGAAACATTAACAAACAATAATCGGTTACAGTTAATACCAGCCTTTAGCCGTGATCAGAAACATAAACTGTATGTCCAACGAGCACTTCGAGAGGCTAATGGTGGAGAGTTAATAGTCAGACATATACTAGAACGGCAAGGTGCTGTATACATTGCTGGTGGTTCGAAAATGGCAAGAGCTGTTAAAGATGAAATAGTAGAAGCATTAACAGATAGATTAGATGGGGGCGAGAAGGATGCCAAACGATTACTAAACAAGATGAAACGGAAGGGATTGTTTAGTATAGAAGCTTGGAGCTAGTTGAGTATAGAATTATTGTTAAGGTTGGTATTTTTGCTTTAGAAAGATTGGAGCTTGACTAGGTTTATCTAATACTAATAAGGTTTAACACATTATAAGGTTATTAACACATTACATTCGCATTATCCTTAATTAATCTCTTACTCTAATCCCCATCAATCACATTCGACGCTACAAGTCCCAGTGGCTGGAGCAGTTTGGTCAGTGCAGCTTTCAATTGATCGGACAGAGCATTCGAATTCTAACCCTAACCCTAGCTCATCATCACAATCCGTGATAGTGTCAGTACATGGAGTAGAGCAGTCAATATCTGAATTTCCTCCTGTTATATAGTTACAGAAATTTCCACGACAAAAGCCTAAAAGGGGGAGAGAGGGGAATTAATATGTTTGACCATAGATTAGATATTGAGAAAATTATTATGAATGTGCATATATGAGAGAATGATATACTTACTAACAGCACCAGGAGCACAATCTCCATATATTATATTGTATAAGTATAAGGGTGCAATACTTTTATGGGCATGCTCAAGGGCGGGCGAAATGCCAACTTTGAACCAATTCAACGAAAATGGTTTCTTTATGTATTTTGGCGATTGACTCCCCGAACTAGGTGAATAAATGAATAGATGCGAGGTAAAGGTATCGAAACAGCGACGCAAATCAACATCAGGCAGTTCGTATACCATCAGTATTGACAGTAGATCGGTTTTTAATGTCTTTCGATTAGTGATATTGCAATTGCAGTGACATAGATATAGCAAAGATACCAGGCTGGCATCCTTGGGGGAGATAAAAGAAGAGATCTTTATATTATATCGAATAAATAGAGAGATGACAATAGAAGGGTCAATAGCAGCACCCCAGGCAGCCACCGACATCAACGATGATGAAATAGGGGGCATGTCTAGTGTCGACGATTACAGCAACAACAGCAGAAACAACCATCTAGAATCTCTTATACAAAGATTAACTCAACAAGCAAGAGTAGCAGATCAAAGATCACAAGAGTTAGCAGAACGCGTATCATTGCTTGAGGAAGGTGGTGGTCATTGCAATTCTAACAATGCTCACAACAATAATATACATGGGAATACAGATGATACAACAAACAATAGAAGACAACAATCTAAGCGTAGACTGAGAGTATCGTTTCGAGATAATCAGCAATCAGATTCATACAGAGATGATACGACATTGACACGATCAATCATCCAACGAACTGATAACTCTAATGATGATAACAATTGCAATAACAAAAGTTCATCATTAAAGTTAGTAACGGGTATACCAGAAGATAACAACAGTTGCAATGAAGTAGAAGAAATACTATCCGATCGTATAACACTACTAGAACAACAACTCGAATCATATGCAGAAGAAAAAGATATATTACTAAATGATGAACGTAAATACCTATTACCGGAGTCAACATTCTCATTACTGGTAACACATCATCCAATATCAATACCATTTTGCTTCTCAGTATTTAGTGTTACGTTATCAATTAGTTGTTTAGTATTAACATTAGCAAGTAGTATTAGTAAGGGTATGAATGGTAATCGATTGGGTATACCCGCGGGTGTTGATAAGACTGTTAGGGCTGCACAATTCCTTGGTAAGTTAGTTAATTATATGTGTGTTGTATGGGATGTGTAGAGTTGGTGGTATACCGGATGCAAGATTTGTGCATATCTTGTGTTCAAAATAAAGTTTATGCACATCTTGTGTTCCTTTTGATTTAGGAAAGTTTATTGCAATATCTTAAGGATTTCACTAAGTGCCTTACTGTGTATTGTTTCCTTATGCTTAGGTGCAATAGTAGGAGTATTGATGGAAGGTGAGCTTGTTTATAATGATGTTGTGCCATAATGATGAGTTCGGTATAGAAACATAATCTCTCATGACACATACCCCCACCACTTCTTTATGCAGATGAGATTCCCCAAGGTTTACAACTACTAGCAAATGCGGCTGGTCATACATTGTTACTAAATGGGCAGAAACGAGTTCAAAAGAGGGTTATTATATCATCAATCTTCCGTTTGATTGTTGGATATCTCTTTCTATCGAGTTTGTTCCTGAACATAGTACAGAACAGTGACGTTATTGAGGTCTTTTACGATATATTGGCATTAGAGTTTGTAGAAAACATTGATGATACTACATTTGCCCTGGCCAAGAGGGGGTTCTTTGGTAAATCAATGTTAATGGCAACGAATCGAAAGTATCATCTACAAATGGCAGATAGAAGACGTTCGGTATTTCAAAGTACTATTTCTGGCTCGGTTAATGAACGAAGATTATCCTTCACGGGGTTAATTGCATCGAACAACCGAGTGAACTATCTGATTCGGTTTATATACTTCTTCAATGTTGCCGTGGTGTTGATTGGATTAGGATACATAACTCGAGTACAAGATAATGGGGCTTATCGTGCGGGTACAATTCAAGTTCAATTTGAGGAGGTCATTTGGGAGGATGCAAATGTTATACTTGAGAATGGTATAGAGCAACGTCTTCTTATTTATCCCTTCTTTAATGGCGTCTACAAAGAGGAAGGATCTTATAATGGCTATCCAAGATATGTGGAAATGAACAAGTCCGACGGCAGTGCATTTGGTCCAACTGCTCAGCTAGGTGCCGAGTTTGTTTATTGTTCGGAGATTGCCAGTTGGGTCTTCCGACATTCTAACATTCTAACTCACCCTCCCTCTGAAGATGGTCTTTCCCGACAAGATGGTAATGAATGTGGTTGGCTGTGGAGAAGCTATAAAACAGATGATTACAACATACTAAGTACAAGCGAGGGGGCTTGGTCAGCCTGGATTGGTGAAGTAAAGCCGCTTGTTCAAGTATCCATTACCTCCCTCGAGTGCTGGGAAAGATCGGATTGCAATTACAATGGGATATGTTTAAACAATGTATGTGTTTGTGATGAAACGCATCTCGGCGGTGCGTGTGAATTTGAGCTGCCATGCCCATCCCTCGTCAGTGAGAAAGCACATGATATATACGGTAAGGACGCATACTGGATGTATAGTGTGCTTTACTGATTGTTCACCATCATCAGACTCATGTGTCTATACTCGTCACTAATATAGATTCGGATATTGGTATGAAGTGGGAACAAGAGAACCCTATTACTGAGGTGATTGGCAAGAGTGTATACAATCATCCGCTATATGTTCAGACTGGTTTATCTGGCGACCCATATGATATGAGATTGTACAAGTAAGTTACCAAAGTCATGATTTAGTATTAGTATTCAGTATCAAGTTTAGAACTTATTTTCTTCTTTCTTCCACACCCTTATCAGAATCCTTGAAAAGGAAAAGTCTGATCAACCGTCTACTCAACCGTCTGAACAACCTACTTTATCTCATGAGCCAACGACTTTATCGCCAAGCCATTCGCCTATGGTTAAGATGACGTATGCACCCACCTCAGGAAGTACACCTACAGTAGGCACTAATAGGACACAACCCCCTGGTTACGGAGAAGTAGGTAATTACTACGATCCAATGCCAGGTACGCCTCCGGAGGAAGACTATATAGATGACCTTTATCTCCAACCAGACGAGCCAGTACACAGTCAAAATGATTATGACACTGCACCTGACTTTGCTGATTGGGATGACTTCTTCGAGAGTCCAGGATTGCATGATCTTAACAACATATTGAAGAATTACTCAGTAGTCATTAGCTATTCAGGTTCCCGTTTCTATGGCACAATAGTAGATCCTGATGTATCAGTTGACGAGCTCTTTCCTCAAGATTATCATGGTAAGCATGTCTGTATCATATATGTATACCTCAGTTCACTAGCACCTCACCCTCCTCCTCATTCTCATGGTTTGATTGACTATTAGCCTTCTGGGACGAATCATTTAACATCAATCGGACTTTCATCATTAGTGATACAACATACACAGCTTCTGCACCAGTAGGAGTGGATTGGTTCGAAATGAGAAGGCGTGTTGATAGTTCTCTGCTAAACCCAAACGTTGAGTTCTCATACGGTCCGTACGGAGCCATGATTCCAATGATGGATTATGCGTGAGTTGTTAAGATCTATACCAAATCTATCTTGTTGTCAGCCTACATTTCATACATACTCACACTTCTACTTTGAATCTATGTATTGTACAGCGGCACTGGATTCTTTCACTGTCTTGATGAAACGCCATCTCCAAGTATATCACCATCGGTGTCTTCTCTCCCCACAACATCTCCGTCATCTTCTCTATTTCCTACAAAAGGATGTGTGCCGATTGAGGTTACCATCTTGTTTGACGACTATCCTTCCGGAACTTCGTGGTATATATCAAAGATTGCTGATGTCAATGGAATCTATTTAGAAGAGACCGAGATTGTTGAAATGTCCGAGGATTATTATGATGTTAATCCACAGTCCTTGAAAGTACAGTCTGTGTGCGTATATGACGGAGTTTATGAGTTCAACATTCAAGCTCAGCAATGGAATGGTATTGCGGAGCCGGGATATTATGTCATAACATCAAATGGTGAAGAAATCAAACGTGGAGGAACTTGGGAGTATACCGAAACAACTGAATTTTCAATTCCAGTGACGTCCACCAATGCTATGTCTGAACAGCCACCTATTGATGATTTGGATGTTAATTCTACTCAGATATCAGACGATTTAATAACGGCCTTTGATGAGGTCACTGACCAAGCAGCTAATCAAGTACCATGGGATGATGAAGTTCCTATAGAAAATGTAGTGGAGGATGAGCCTTCAACTAGATTTTTGTCTTGATGTCTATTCTATTACACATATCTTATGAGCTTAAATATAAGATGTGAATTGTTTTGAAGACTGTAGTTCATTATATCTAATCTCATTGTAGGACGAATCAACCTCAAAACAACAACTCCAAAAGCAATCTGTCATAGGATAAGGATACCGAATGAATGAGTTTGATTGAAGTGCAGTGGTAAGCAAGGTGAGTACCTAGCTATTCTCAGTACTGATGGTGGATGTTATATTGTTGTTTTACCACCAAACTCTCAAATAATACCTCATAGTACTTATTTGGATCGATTTGGACCAAGGAAGTCAGCGCCGAACAAAAAAGATGATTGATATGTAGATATCAATCATCAATCGCGTTTTATGATGATTGATGATGCACCTTCTTTCTAATTACCGTCGACCACCATGAAAGCCGTGCTTTACGACCGCCGACGTAATATCAATACCAAACTATAACAGAAGAAGATGATATGGTTCCGACAATAGCTGATTGCAATTTCATTAAATCGGTCCTCGACGTGCAAGTTGCCAAACGATTGATAAGCCTTTGATTATTAGTTTTATTATATGCGTAGAGATATAGTTGGCTGGTGGTAAGGAGGGTAATATACAATGCAATAAGTACTAATGACAATGTAAATGATACTTTAGACTGCCGCATCGCAACAGCCATGCCGAATAGCGCCCTCAATAATCATTAATACAATAATAATATCCACAGAAAAATAATGAAGAATTTCAATTTCATTAATCCTCGATGCTATACAGCAGATACACAACAGTACCATAATATGAGCAGATTATAATCTAGATTATGCTGTAGTCAATCCATACTACCATTATCACCGGACGAATCTATATAGAATACAAACAGTAGAAGAAACCACACCAGCCCAAATTTGCCAAACAAGGAAAAATACATCAAATTAGGACATCTCTAGAGAGAGGCCGCATTGCAATAGTTACAGTTGATTGGGCGGTACATGTTGTGTACAAATCTATTAATTGATGGGTTGGCAATAATCCGGTGTGGGTTGACAATACTCCGGTGTATTCATGGTTGTTTGGGCAATATGTAGTGTTGGGGATCCCTGTTTTAGCTGCACATAGAGTACCTCGAGGGAGCACCTTTCCTTTGAGATATAGGGCCGGCAGCAAGTATAATATGGTATACACGTTCATTAGTTAGTAAATCTTATGAGGATATAGTAGATTGACGGAGGTACTTGTTAAGGCTGAAGTGTTGAATCGACTGACACTACACCTTCCCTTTTCCCATTCGAAGGCACGGAAGAGACTATTTAATGGGAAGATATTCACAGAGGATGGGATCTGGCTGAACAATAGGTATGTGTTGTGATATATGCCTATGGAATAGTACTATTAAATTCAGTATATCACGACATACATATGATTGTAAGGATAGAAATATCATAATCACTTAAAAGTAAAGTTAAAGTATCTCTATCTCGGTATAATTAACAACTAAACTGAGGTGGAGGAGGCGGAGGCTTCATCTTATTAGCATTCTGTAATCCTTTAAACTTGATAGAAACCTCTTTTCTTCTCTTCTCTACTTGAGTTGCACTCTTTCGAGCTTTGGCTATAGCCTTTGGTTGCTGTGCAGATAGCTGACTAGCCTTCTCTTGCTCATCATGATAAATTGCCGGAAGTCTCCAAACGAATTCACCATTAGGACATCTATAAGTGGTACATCTCTGTGTATTGCACTCTTCACACAACATTTTATTAGTGTCAATGTACCCCGGCTTCTTCTCTCCACAACAAGAGGACTCCCACATATACATCGTCATATCCTTACCAGCAGCTATTCGTGAACTGATGCTCCAACCAGGAGCACCCCCATGTTCATACAAATTGGCAAGCTTTGTATTGGTGGACCGAAGTAACTTAATAGCATCTGACCGACTCATACCAGACTTAACACACTCATGGACAAACTCATTGGCCTCAATCCTCATATTGCTTGTAGTTCTACCTCCTTTCCTACCTCCCTTCCTACAACTTTCACGAATAGCCTCTGCAAACAACTCAAGCTCCTTGGCAGACTTGCCATCATGTCCACCAAAACGATATGCAATACGAGTGATTTTAGGAGTGTTGCAAACATATGAGTAAGCAAGCTTAATCGTACAACACTGAGCATCTAATCTCTCTCGTGGAAAGATAAGTAGGTTACCAATCCAACCTGCACAATAACACTCGGGATGAGAGAGCTCTCCACAATCAATCATTGTATCGGTAACGGTGGGACCACGGTTGGCAGTAGTAGCGGTGACAAGCAGCTTATTATCGACGGTACTTGATGCACATACAGTTGGACATGGCACTCCATCATTCAACAAGTTGAAGTAGCTAACTTTACATAGATACAACAATCCACAGAGTAGATCAAACTCATCTCTTGATACACCGAGCTCCTTTTGAGCAAACTTATCCATATCAGCATCGAATGTATCTTTGTTCTTTGCAACTACTGGATAGAAGTCGTGTACTGCAATCATCTTCTCCATCTCATCCAATTCTTCCTTTGTGAGGTATCTTCCACACGCTTCATTGTTCAATGAGCTTGGGAAGGATCTCTTGATGGTCATGATACATCCTAAGGTTTCATCGATCTTGTTTGTTCCTTTCTTCTTCATAGCATCTGTAGATATAAGGAATGAAGTAGATGATATGATGAGAATATGTGATTATAAAAAGTGTGCATATGTGCATAAAATTAGAACACATCATGTGCACAAAATGTATATGCACTTATGCAACATATACACACAAAAGGATATGCTTATAAACACATACAATCGATACATAACTTACCTGGAACGGCCCAGTGTAATAGAACTAAGAGTTTAGTAGCCAATGTGATACTATCTCCATGATTAACACGTCCTTTATATGAAGTATCATCTACAATACGCTCCAACTCATCTTCTATACCACGTAATCGTTTCCTGAACTGATTCTTCGTGACTCTCTTGTCGTTCTTATCCTTGAGTAGTTGTACCATAGATTGGATGAGTAATCTTGAGCTGTTGTTTGTACCCTTGTGGTCGTGCACTACTTTCATAGCTTGCTTAATCATGTTTGTATCCATGAGTAGACTGGTTTGTAGGAATGAATGGTTACCAAACTCCGTAGTGGGTGGTAACTCTTGAGCGTTGTCAGGAACATATGGTAGTTTAGATGCATTAGAAGTGGTTCGAGGGGTATCAAACTCTTCATTATCTTGTGCATGATTAGAAGATACCTGCTGCTCTTTATCTTTGGCGGTGTTGATAGATGGAGTTTTGCAGTTGCCACTGCCGCCGCTGTTGGTCTTTCTACGCTTTGCTCTCTTACCCATGGTTGGACAGATAGTTGATAGAGGTATTACTAGTATTACTTAGTAGTTATGGTGTATGCTGGATGGATTATGAGATTATGAAAGGGGGGTCGTGAGTTAGAGAGAGGAGTGATGCTTTATGAGATACCCATCTCAGAGGATACCTTTCGCACATTTCATTTCAAAATCACAACTCCACAATAATGACCTCTCAATGGTGCAAATAAATCAGTGGAGTTGTTAGTACAGATAAATACCATGCACGACCTCGCCACAACAGAGAGGAGAGGATGGTCTCATAAATTTCATAAAGGTGCCGATATCACCATCAAACCAATAACCAACTTGTCCTTCATATACCATAACACTACAAGTAAGTTTTGATGTTGTTGATGTGTTGTATTGCAATAACCATCGTATTCCTCTTGTATGTATTGCAATTAATACATAGCTAATCGTGTTTATTACTGCTTTATTATCATCATCTAGGTGCACCATCCTCCAAAAACAAATTGCAACTACATCATACAATACATCATGGCACGTAGCACATCTTCCACGTCAAAGACGTCACGTCGTAAGAAGTCCAAGATATTTACTGTGGGGCAGATTGTGTCTGCAATGTGGTGCAATGATGATAACTTTCATGGGTTGGTTTACCCTGGTTCTAAAGTCGAGCATGACAACGGTGATGGAACCTATCACATTGTATATCCTGATGGAGATGAAGATCCTTCATTAGATGCCGAATTCATTTGGCCTACAGGTAAGGATATGCGTATCACATATCATATACATACTATACACACACCCTTGTTTCTAATTGTTATCATTTCTAATACTAATACACGATCTCAATCTTCTTTATACACCGTAATCATGGCAGCATCTACATGTACCACAACTTCCTTAACATCAACAACATCTGATGAGCAGAGTGAGTTTTGGTGGAGAGGAACTTCTTATCCAACATACCAAGAGAAGGTAGCTGCCAAACGTGGTGCTAACAAAGACAAACTTGAATCACTTGGTTTAGGGGATGAGGATATGGCATCCATGAGACGGGAGGCTGCGGCTGATCTAAAGAGATCCAAGGCCAAGAAGAAGAACAAATCCAAGTCTAACCACAAGCGTGAGGAGGTTGGAGTGACTTCACGTGAATATCCATTACGTAATCGTACTACAACTCCTGTCCGTTTATCCCGAGAGGCAGTGGCCGAGTTAGTTCAGAAGTCGGAGGAGGTGAGTGTTTGTTTAATTGTACATATGATTGCTCATATGATAAGTACACATGATGTGCACCTTAATCCTATACTCTCATATTCACCCTTCTTCTTTATATCTATAATCAGATTCAGAATCAAAAGGAAACCGAGGAGGAGGTGGTAGAGAAGAAGAAGAATCAGCCAAAGAAGAAGCAACAGCCAAAGAAGAAGAGGGTTGGTGAGAATACCATTTATTGTACTTCACCTTTTAATTTCTTATGCACCATCTAACTTACCTCTTAACTTCTCCATCAATATCATATATATCATAGGTCGAACTACTGTAAATTCAGCAGGTCGGGTGGTATCAGCTTCGAGGTCTAAAGCTCAGAAGACGACATTAGCAGCTCGTGGTCCTTGGGGATTCAATATTGATAACCAAGTCAGAGCTGATTATGAGGCACAGCTAGGCCAAGTCATGCGTACATTGGTCTTGGATGAAGATTTATGGAACATTAACAAGTGGTCCGGTCGTGTCACGTACAGGATGACGTTCATCCCTCCGGCCGAATGTGGCTGGAGACATCCAAATGGACGTCATGAAATGGCATGGAGCATTACCAAGGACCCACAAGAAGGTAAGCCTATTTCTGGCTTCCGATTTTGTTACTTGAGCGATATTGTGGACCGTTGCAAGATCTTCAATGTGTCTTTTCGTGGTAAGCGGAGTTTACATAAACAACTTCATAATAAGTTGATCCTTACTGGTTTCAAGAGAGTGAAAGGTCCTTCCCGTAAGGATTACATCGGGGCTTCTAAGGATGTCATTGATACCTTTGAATACATTTATGTACATCCTCTATTTGATGCCAACAAGCCTGAGCTCGTCCGCAAGATTGTAGGAGGTAGCGTAGGCAGCAAGTGGTCATATGATTCTCTTTGAGCAAGTCTTCAGAAGATGCTATTTGATTTGATGTGCATATCTTTTTAGAGGTTAGTAGTGTATTGTTTACGGCTGTGGGATACCAATAGACTCTTTATAAGTACCTAATTAAAGAGTAGTAATTTGATAGTATGATACTTTATAGTTCCATGGCACCATTAGCTCAAACATACGCTATATCGATCGACTGACACGAAGGGGATTAATTGCAATTGGTGTTCAATCCTTGGTGATCGGTATCAGTAATTAGTTAGTAATTACATTGGCATTATATATTAGTTATGGGTTCGTTAGTTCTTATGAAGTGGACTATCATCCGGTGCTTCCTTGGTATGGTCTAGTTAAGTATTGCAATAATCATCCTGGAGACTGGAGATTAGAAGTAAAATGAAGTGGCAGGAAGTTATGATTGTTTAGTTGGGTATACAGCCAATTACAACTGAATACAGACGGTAGTTATAAGAGTATCAGGTTCTTCTCTTGACATTTCCAATGTCCAAACTATGCACGATGTGGCTTATTATGTGCTGCCTGTATGCAGTACTATGTAGTATTACTTGGTTGGTATCCTCCGGGCTTGTCAAGCAAGACAAAATCCTACTCGTGTTAACAACTGGATTGTACCAACGTCCCATTATAAAATGATGTGTATGTTCCAGATACAATACAGCCACTATGCTGAGTGGGTTTCATTTCTGAGTTGGTATCCTAATTTACGAGAGTGGTATCCTTCAGTCATTGGTATCAAAAGACTGTTGATGTGAAATTCTTTATCATAGTGTCAGAATGTGGCCGCTGTAATTAGTCCTTATTTGCAAGCGTGATATGATCAGAGTAGCCAGTAGTGTTGTGCAGTTTTGTCAATTTGTGGGCGCAGTTGATTCACGGAAAGGTGGCAGTTCTAATCATTACCAATTCACTAGACATTGCGTCATCAGTACCGTTTGAGAGACAAAATTTGAGCAGCTCCAATCGTATCGGTATCCTTCATGCAATCTTTTTTAGAGTATTCAGACACGGACTCAATGGTCATTTACGAATGCCTTGGCGTTTGACTGGCTCGAGTACTTTATTGATCAGCCAAAGACAAATTGAAAATGCCTACGATTATTTTGCATTCACGTTACGAGTTATTCACGAAAGAGTTTGATACACATGGGATTGAGCAGTTGTGCCATTCAGTTGTGCCTATCTTCTGCCCATAAATTACAATTCATCGTCATTTGATTATCAAAGTTATCAACTTCCAACATCAATTGCAACTACATCAAAGGCATATCAAACTACAAATATATCAAACACTAATAATGAACTTCTCGTACTACCATTTCATCCTCGCTTTAGAAGCCGCATCTCTCGTTTCAACAACTATGCCATCGGCAGTATATGCTCAAAAGAGTGGTGGCCACCTCCGTAACCGACGTGATATCATTAAATCTCCTCCCGAGTACAGTGCCACCTCAGCCACCAATAACGATCTTCGTCGGCTGTCTGATACCCAAAGCTGCTTTCTTGGTCTTGAGGATGTCATGCCCCTACTCGATGCTCCTCGTTCATCTATCAAGGATCATGTATTTACATGTGTCATGGACTCCGAAGAAGAATATGCTACTTTTCATCCTGGGCATATGTTCGATCTTGATATGGATGCTGATGATGAGGAATTCCTCGAGAAGCTTTTTGACGATGGTACGATCATCCCAGGTCAATTCAAGTTAGATGTTCAAGGGTTGGAATACGACGAAGAGAACATTTTCATCCCCAAAGGTTGGGATATTGCAACTAAGATTAGCAATGGTACGAAGAAGAGTCCTCCATGGAAGAGCAACAGGCTACGTCGTCATGCCCAAGAGAATACCATCTACGAAGATCGAAACTTAAAGACTGGTGATAGGAAAGTCCTCGTTGTTAAAGTTGTTACTCCAGAGCTTAGGAATTCTACCACAAATGAGATAACGTGTGAACTGCCTGAATCACCTGATGAGACATATCCATCCACATCTCAACGTCCTGAATCACTTGCTGAGATTAGTAGTATCATCTTTGGTGAGGGTCCTACCGGCGTTGCCAATAGCAATGTTAATATGAAGGATCAGCTTAGTGCATGTAGTTTCGGTAAGCTGAACATGATCCCTACCGATGGAGATGATCCGATCAATGCCCCAGGAGTTATTACACTTGAGATTGAGAAATCTTTGTGTAATCATCGTAATAGATTCAGAGATGATGCAAGGATAAAGCTGGAAGAGAGGTTGGGACGTCCTCCGGCAGAAGTATACGATCATGTGATATTCTTAATGGAAAAATGTGTTCAGAATTGTGGTTGGGCGGCATTTGCTGGATCCAATAGCTGGTACTCGTTTTATCAGAATATCAATTACAAGGTAAGTATCTTGTTATGCTCATATGTTGATCGATTGATGACCATTGAATGTTGTGCATATGATATGTTCCAAAAAGATACCAAGCGTATCCTCTGGTAATCTCTCCTCTTGTCTTTGACTAATCCTTCTTTCCCATCATGTCTTTCTATTACAACAGATTCCCGCAGTAGTCATGCATGAGCTTGGGTGAGTATTGATGTGCCGACTTATGACTTTGTACTAAAGATCACAATCTCATATCTTCTATTCTATTTTCATTTTCATATTAGGCATAACTTTAATCTAGCACATTCGGGTGGACTCGACGGCAGTACCTACAGTGATAAGACAGGATTTATGGGTAATCCTGCTCATGCTGCTGGAGCTCGTTATGCAGGAAATCTCTGTTACGATGCAGCCAAGGTAAGTCATAACCCCTGCGCCTTCTATTTCATAGATATAGGATACCGATACATAATTTTTGCGCACATGATATGTCATCACTCATAAACGATCTATATTTCTTTATCCTTTACCTTACTTCACTGAACAGAGCTGGCAACTTGGATGGTATAACGATCGTGATCTCACTCTCTATCCTGAAAACGAATCATCTACCTGGGGTACTGTCAAAACGATGGTAGGGATTGCAAATTACGACCAAGCCACTTCGGATACACCAGTTCTTATCAAGCTTGAGACAGGTTTAGCTGAAGATTACTTTATCAACTTTAATCGTGCTACTGGAATCAACCAGCAGAATGTTCAGGCGGATGATGAAGTGACCATTGTAAAAGCTAATGCAGATACAAAATCCCAGAGTTCCTTACAAGCTACATTACCAGTAGACGAATCTCATACGATCGTTGGTTTGGGCAAGGCAAATGGTATTGTTGTGAAGTTACTAAGTATCGACAAGACGGATCCCGATTTGTGGAAGGCTGAGGTGTTTATCGGAACTGATCAGGCGGTAAGTGTTTATATTGTTCATCTCATGCATGGCAAACATCTTAGTATCCTCTCCGTCTCCTCAGTCTCCTCACATACCAATCTCTTTCATTCATCGCATATAGACTATACCCGGACCCACCACCCCACAACCAACACGCAGCCCAAGTAAATCTCCCACATTATCACCGTCGGCATCTCCAGTTACGGCAGAGCCTTCGACTTCCCCATCAAAGGGACCTTCTTCGAGCCCAAGTCAATCTCCCTCACTTAGTCCAAGTAAGGGGCCAAGTAAGGCTCCACAACTCAACCCAACAACGGCTAGTCCATCCACATCACCTTCGGCTCATCCCAGCAAGGCTCCTTCGAATTCTCCTTCTGATCAGCCTTCGTCACAACCAACAACGTCAATGCCCACTCTATCATCATCAAGCATGGCTCCGACATTATCAACTACTACTCTAGCTCCAGTCGTAACGAAAGAACCAACTTCCTCTCCCTCTTTAGAGCCGACTAGCTCACCATCAAGAGTGCCCACTTCAAGCCCAAGCCAATCTCCATCAGCAAGCCCTTCCCAATCTCCTACGATGGAGGTAAGTACATTTGAACACATGTTATGCGCATTTTGATTTTGAGGATACCGATATAAAAATTTTCACTCAACTCTCTGCCTCTACTTTCTCTACTCTCAATTCTCACAGCCTACATCAAGCCCAAGCCATTCGCCTACTTTGTCTCCTACGGACTATCCGACAGCAAGCCCCTCTCATTCGCCTACGAAGGAGGTAAGTCGTCATTTGGGAACATATCTTATGTCATTTTGAGAATATAGGATACCGATATAAATTTTTAACTCAACTTTCTGCTTCCACTTTCTCTCCTCTCATTTCTCTAGCCTTCATCAAGCCCTACCCTATCTCCTACAAAGTATCCGACACAATCTCCAACAACTGAATCGCCAACGTATGGATCTACGCCAGTTCAACAGCACTACACAGCCTGTGGATCAAGTAGACAAAGTTGTGCAGGAAGGACTGACTTAGCCGATGCCGAAGAGCTACACGAGGTGCGATGTTGTTCAGAGACTGATCTTGGTAATGGATGGAACAAACGGTCAGGCTGTAATGTTTGGGGAGAATCACACATTAATGGAGTATGTCATCGTGGTAAGACTTATACAGAGGCTGTTGATATTTGCGAATCTGTTGGGGCACGTTTATGTACCGCTCAAGAACTGTTAGATGATTGTCCACGTGGTACCGGATGTAACTTCGATCGTGATATGAATTGGAGTTCAACCCCAGGTATTGAACAGCCTACAACTGAGTATGAGTATGAAGCAGAATACTACTCGAATGGTTCAGGAGTTTCTGTCAAGACTAACCATGCTGGATACACTGGTATTGGATTTGTAGATTACGGCGGTTCTGGTACATACATCGAGATTAATAATGTTAATGGTGGATCTGGAGGTGTATGTTCAATCAGCACAAACTATGCCAATGGTGGAAGTTGGACTCGTAGTTGTAAAGTGAGTGTGAATGGTGTCGATCAGCCAGGAGAATTATCATACCCACCAACTGGTGCTTGGAATAAATGGGAAGATTCGAATACTCTTCAAGTGAATTGCAACCCTGGTACCTCCAATACAATTAGGATTACGGGTATTACGTCTGGACCTAATATGAACAAGGTGATGGTTTCCGTGCCTTAAAAAGCCATGTTAGTCGGGATTTCATAATGTTAATTTGATAGGATAGGTGGAGAAGAATGATGACGAAGTGAAGAATTAGAGACTACTATATTGTTATTTGTTCAAGCGTTTGTATAGAGAGTATAAGATAAATACAGAGGAGTGCACAAGGTTCATCTTATCTTTATCTAATTTCAAAATTGATACGACCAGGGTATACTTTTCTCTTCATAGAAGTGTAGACCACTATCACCACCTTCCTCCTCGTCCTCTAACGATGACGTTGCCAATAAGTAAGGAGTATAAGCACCCCTATACGGATCAACAGTACCCATATTATCATTCTGATCAGTTCTGCAATATCCTGGATCTACTGAATTGATTTTCATTTGGGGATAGTATTGTCGTGCTAAGATCTTTGATAAGGCGATAATGCCAACTTTACTAACACCGTAACATGTATTGGGCCATCCGATAGAGGTATGTGTACCTTCTTTGACATTCTTGACAAAATCTTGCATTAGGTTTGTTAGTTGGGGTATGGTTAATGTATCCGAAGTGAATGTATCAATTAGTTTTTGTGATTTTAAGATCGATAACCTTCCAGCAGCTGATGCAATGTTGATAATCCGTGGAGAGTCTGACTTTTCTAACAGTGGTAGGAATGATTGTATAACATTTAATGTACCAAAGTAGTTTGTATCAATTGTAATATTGGCTTGATCTTCGAATGTTTTATAGTCTACTTTGTCATAGAGGGTTGGAGAGTTGAAACATATCGCTGCATTATTTATTAGTATATCCAGTACACCGTTGTATTCATTCTCAACCCATTCGGCAGCTGCTTTAATAGATTTTGGATTGGTAAGATCTAATGGTATTGGTAGTAGGATAATATTGCATTCTTTGCCGTCATCATCTTTGTTGTTGCAACTCTTTAAATCTTGAACTGCCTCTCGTCCCAGCTTGAGATTACGACATGCTATTAGTACGGTGAAGTTGGGTTCCTTACCGATACGTCGGGCTATTTCTTTCCCTATACCTTTATTTCCACCTTGTAGAGCATGAGGTATTATATTATATATCGTGAGGAGAAAGTTGAAAGAGAAGCATTTAGAAGAAGGTGCACTCGTGTGCACTTTTTTGAGAGACCGAAAGATACATACTCACCGGTAACGAGAACCACCCGCTGCTTCCCCGATTCGGCAGAGAAGCTAGTGGTTGTTTGAACCATTGTTTGCAGAACTAAAACCAGCAATAGCAGTTGAGATAGGGGGCATAGAAGTAAGGCCATCACCATTGTGCATCTAACATTATTTTTATGAGAGTGTAAAGGCCTGTTCCTAAATGTATCTAAGGACTTTTTAGAATCGACCTCATGTAGCTTATTACTTGTTTTGTTATTGTTGTTGTTAATTACTTGCGCTACTTCTGTACCTACAACTCTTATTATCAGGAAGGGTGCGGTGCATTATATTATTCATTATCGGCCTTTACCCGCCGCCGCCCATTTTGTGTGTCGGTGTGTTTGTAATACTATTCTAGAGACGTGCATTAGTAAACAATATCCTTCCCGTCGACAATATCAATATTATTAATTACTACATATTGAATTATACGGTATTTACTGAGATGAGTCTAGTGTATTTGTGCAAACGGAATTGCAATAGAATCAGAGACGCAAATTATTAGATAGACAAGAATGAGTGGTGAAGGCGATAATACATCTATATACACTTACAATGGAGTTGATGAGGTACCGGAGGATGTTACACATGTTAGGGTAGATCCTTCCGTCACTGTTATACCCGATAATGCATTTCAGAGCCGTCATGAATTAGTTGTGGTTGAGCTACCCGAGGGGCTGACTCGAATTGGGGATCGAGCATTCTCTGACTGCATGTCTTTGAAAAGGATCAATCTCCCATCTACATTAAAAGAAATCGGTGAAAGGGCATTTCATAGTTGTGAAAAGTTAGAAAATATTACACTGCCTGCAGGGCTTCGTCAATTTGGGCGGTATACATTCTACAAATGCAAATCTCTACAAACAATTAACATTCCTCCTGGTATTGAGAGAATTGAGTATGGATGTTTTCTATTCTGCTCCAATTTAACAAATGTTACATTTCCGGAGGGCATTATAGAAATTGGAGATAGTGCATTTAGTTTCTGTACGTCTTTGGCATCAGTTACTTTTCCATCATCCTTAAAAAATATTGGCAATGGTGCATTCGAATACTGTACTGCATTATCGCATAATAGTATTCATATGAAAGATGGTATAGAATACATCAATAGAGCCTTTAGTGGTTGCAACTTTACAAACTTCCGTATTCCTCCTCTAATAACTGACGTAAATGCCAACATCCTGGCCAGAAATTTGGGCTTGGTTTCAATTGAGTTATCTGAAAATGTAACAGTATTCCGTACTGCCACCTATAGTAATGATCATACACCTCAGGCATCCTTACGGAATATTACATTTCCAACAGAATGTGAGGTAGATACGACTGCGTTGAATAGCTATAAAGATTTGCTGGCAGCATTTCCCGCCGGTGCAGATCATGATACAATAATAGATGCCATAAAACACAGATTTGATAATCTACCAATCCACAAGGTATGCTACTATCAATCCTACAACAATACCACATCAAATCAGCTCAATAATGCAACAGAAGTAAGGATTAGCCAACGGAGAAGTAAGGTAGATCCAACGGGCAATCAACAAGACTGTCTCGGGATGACTCCTCTTCACATATTAGCATGCTCAACCAAACCAACAATTGAAATGTATCAGTTATTGATTGATAAATACCCCGAAACACTAATAATGAAAGACAAGTGGGAAGATATTCCTTTATTGTATGTATTCTGGTGTAATGCATCAGTGGAGGTATTGGACTTGTTAGTTGAGAGTTACAAGTCATTACATCCAGAGTTCGAATTTGATTGGAGTGGCATGATTCAAACAATGACAAAACGTAATGTGCCTTTGGCAAATATTCAAAGGCTGGTTAATACACATCAAAGCAGTTTCCCTAATCAGGAGTGTAATCTGCAAACTGTTGTAATGGAATTGGCATCATTAGATGCAAACCGTATAAGACGATACGACCCACATACACCAATAGAAACATTTCAGTATCTGCTTTGGATTACTATTCGAAAAAGATTAGATTCATTAGCTGTCAGGGGGTGGCGTGAAGAACTGGAAAATAGCATCGCTTCTCTCCCTGTGCTCGGAAGGTCTAGAGACAGAGACACCAAAGCAGTGTTTGATAGACTTTCTACATATGAATCAATCAAAGAAGGTACCTCTGTACTTGAACTGGCCTTGTGGAAGGCACAGAATGACGAGAGCCGTGGTAAAAGGGCAAGAATGAGTGAAGATAATAGTTACAGGGAACAGTGCCGTATCAATAGTGGGGCTGACATTATCATCCGGAACGTACTGCCTTATATAATGCCTTTACCAGAGATGGAGATAAGAGATGATTCCAGTGATAGCTCATCATCATCACTGTAATGGTTCGAATAGGTCCGGGCACCAGCTAGTAAAGTGGTATATAAAGTAAAAGTCATTGTATGCATGAGATTAATACTTGTAAAGATGACCACACCACCCCCATATTCATATTTTGTGCGTAAGATGTGCACCATCGGAATACCTCACCCTTCCACTAAAAAAATGGTGTAGATAACATCCTACACAAAAGTTCACAACCTTACCTATAGCCACTGACAATTCAAAGCACCCTCTAAGAGTCCTCGACTTCATATTGGTAGAGACAAGTAAGGCTAGCTTGCTTCCCTGTCTCTTCAATTTTGCCTTAGGGAGTTTTTATTTTACGACCAAAATGAAAATTCAGTTTGTAACAACAACAAATTCACCTCAAAGAAATAAATCAATATCGTCTTTATAATAAACAACAATAATGCCATCACCATCAAAACGATATTCCCAACGTAATTCACCATCACGTAATCGTGGTAATTTCAGTGACAACGAAGTAGAACAACGAAAAAATCCACCAGAGCTTCTCAACAATGGTCCATCTTCCTCACGTGGTGTTAAGTTCTCAGCAGACGGTTCAACAACATCACGCCTCCCTTCTTCTTCTAATACCAATCAATCATCATCTAATAACAATAATGAAGAGAGGATGGATATAGGCAAGCGTACAGGCATACAAATTCCAGCACGTGGTACTTCACAATCAATACCAATTAATAATGATGGATATGAAGATTTGGATAAATTTTTTGCTGCTGGTACAAGTCCTGCACCTCCTGGTCTTTCTTATAACGCCTCCACTAATAATAATAGTGCTGCTGCTAGAGGTGGAGGTAATAAGAAACAGAGTGATAAAGAACAACGTAATCAAGAAAAACATGTTAGACATGAAGAATTATTAAAGGAAGGTAATGCTAATGCTAGGCAACGTCCTGAATTGTTAAATCATGAGCAGGTAAGTAGGATTGTTATTTTAGTTATGTGTGGTGTTGTGTTGCTGCTGGGATGTTAATTGGAGGTAGTTTGGGATTGGTTAAATTGTTTATTTGATGTGTTAGTTTAAAAAGTTTTGTGTTTTTGATTGTGAGTTAAGGATTTAGTTTAAGTGCAGTGAGAAACAATTGGTGTTTGGTTAAAGGGATTAGTTTGTATTGGAGTGTTGGTTAATATTGTTTATTTGATGGGTTGGTTAAAGTTTGTGTGTTTGTGGTGTTAGTTTAGAGGGATTAGTTAGTTAATCTATGAGAAATAGTGGGCGTATTGTATGTTTGGTTAGGGTTAGGGTAAGGGGTTGTTTGCTAGAGATGTGTGATGTGGGGTTGTTTTGGTTGATTTGTTGGAATTATTTGTTTATTGTGCCTTGTTTCATTTGCCCTCTCTAACTCTGCTAATATCTCCCTTCTTTATTAATTCTAATGATAGGGTGCCAATTCAAATCAGCAAACACCACGTAATCCAACATGGTCTAACAGATTAATGCATCAAGCAATGGGTGTGCCTGTTGGTGATTCACCAGATGTACAAGCACCCGATACCGTCGGCACCGCCTTATCCAAGGTATCAACCGCGGCACCGTCCACCGCGGCAAGTCAGGATACAATTGCAACTGAAAGTCGTCATGCATTACGGGGTGAACGAGCTAGTTTGGGTAGGGAACAGTTGGAACAGCTTGGTGGTAAGGGATCACCCGAGGCAGCAGCTGAACAAGAAGAGGAAGAAGATGAAGGACCAATGGATCCACCCGAGGAAGAAGATTTCTACACAACTTCGGGTGGTAAGAAGGGAGTCGATCCCGAAGAACGTGATGACATTATGGAACCGGAAGGAGAAGAAGAACCTCCCGATGCGTTGGAAAATAGTTTGGAGGAGGTTGTTCAGAACAATGAAGCATCATTTGATAATAGTGATGATGGGGGTGTTGGTGGTGGTATGCAATTGGCTACACAAGATTTTGATGATGATGTTAATTTTGATAATGATGGTGGTGGTGGATTTGAAGACGATAATCAAGATGATGATGAAGAAGTTAGTGCCAAGACTAGTCAAAAGTCACGTGCAAGTAGTAAGGCAAGTGCCAAGAGTGAAGAAGAAGAATCAGAGGAAGAACCACCCAAGAAGAAAAAGTCTAAAAAGAAGAAACAATCGGAAGACTCATCGTCCGCCGTTACACCCACATCTGTATTACGTACCAAGAAATCTAAAAAGAAGAAGAATCAAACAACGAAAGTTAATTGGTCAACACCCAATGGTACCTCGAAGGGTATACCCATGGGTAATCGAAATTATGAGGCTATACCCGTATCAGATTATAAGGAAGATTATCCCGAGGGTGAAGAGCCCAAAACACCCGGCGGGTCGGCATTACGACGTTCCCGTCGGGCACGATTTGCACCATTGCAATTTTGGAAGAATGAAAAGTTAATTTATGAGGCACAAAATGAGAAGGGATTGTTAGGTGAGGCAATGGGTGATATGCCGGTAGTTGCTGGTGTGATGCATGCCTTACCCACGCCATACAAGGAAGTGAAACGTAAGGAAGTTCCAAAGAAGAAGGGCAAGGATAAGAAGAAACGTAAACGAGGTGATGATTCGGATAGTGAGGATGATGAATCTACTGTTGCCAAGACACCGTTTGATGATAAGGCCATCCGTAAGAAGTTTCGTATCAATAACGGGGAGAGTGGTAGTGTTTGGAGTGAGACATTGGAATCAGCCACCGACATTAAGATTGTTTCTAGGATTGATAACCGAACCTTCTCCAAGCTACCCTTGTCCAGTACCCGAAAGAAACGAGAGAGTAAGGTTGTTGGATTTGCCTCCCAAGCCTTTCATGTACCCACGGATGATGATGACTTGTTTCCCGGATACATTGCCGGCAATGTCGTCTTACCACCCCGTGGTATCAAGGATGCTGAGGGTGTAGGGCTATGCAGTCAAGTCTTCAATGTGGGAGATTGTCAACCCAATTCACTTGAATTTGCCTTGGCCGATCCTTCTGGTCAAGATGGAGAGTTTGATCCCAAGACGGCCCAGCGATATTTATTGAATAAGGGTGATATGTTCCAAATTCCACCGGGCAATGTGTACAGGATTGAGAATCACAGCAAGACTGTCAAGGCAACATTGTTCTGGACAATTATCAAGTGTACAAGCCGAGCAGAGCAGGAGGATGATAGTGAGGAGGATGATTAAATAGGTATATGTTTACGGAGTATTATTTCATGGTCACATCAGTCTATATTGATGAGGCCAATGAATGTTATGTAGTAGGGAGAGCCTTCCGGGGCTGTGTATATTACAATTTGGCCGATTATGGTTGTGATTTAAATTATATATAAGTATCTTGACCATTGAAATCAAAGAAGTCTTTCCTATCGTCTGTGAATGAGTAGATAGTAAAAGTAGTTCCTCTTGGCCGCTTCATTGCAAATCATCTCTACCCCTACCTCTTTCACCTAGCACCTCTCCTCAGGTCTTTGCCACAAATAAATGTTACCACGCTTATGGAAAGCCCTTTGTCGATGATGCAGACTGCCAACTCACCATCCTCCTCATCTTTGGGAGGCGGCACTATCCTTCCTACTTGCTATGTTTCTTCTCCATTGTAAGGGAATCTCAAGCCCATCATCTGTCAAGAACCTGCCTACTAATGCCTCGTACAATTCTGGTTGTTGCTTAAGAGTTGATAATACTAGGCTACCACACTGTCCTTCTTTCGTACACGAATTAAAGACCGTCTCAACAACACGCCACTTCCTAGTTTCATTCTTTGGTAAGAGTCTAGAACAACCTTGGAGAAAGATGCCGTAAGTTGTATGGTCAGGCTTTGCCCATTTCCTTTGCTGTAGTATTAGGATATAAAAGAGAAGTGAGCAATAGTATCAAGCATTGAAATAGACAAGGTGTAGAAAGAAACAACTTACCAGAATCAAGGTTGAACAAAGGATTGTAAATGCCTCCACTTTTTCTTCGGGATACCGTGTATGAGCACATGCATTCAACACGGCATTAAAGGCATACGTATTCGGTTTTGCCGAGTTATTGCCCTCTTGATACGCATCGACCATACGTTGCAATACCCAATGTGCCTTTGCGGCCTTTCTCTTGACATTACTTCGTCCATAAGCACTAATCACAGTTGTATAGCTGTACTTATCAGGTATAATATCCGAAGTTTCACGATAGTATGATAATTCCATTCGATCAAGAAGTTGCTCTGCTAGCCTCGGTCTTGAGTATGATATGATATCCCCATCATCGTTTCTAACTAATGCGGAGTAGCCCTTTAACATGGTGTTGTATGTCCTGATATTTGCTATGTCAGATGTTTCTATTATTTCAGTAAACACTACCCATGCCCGTTCAATTGAACCATACTCATCGGATGCGATCAAGGCATTAAGGAGGGCGTTGTATACCGGTATCGTTGGCTCGTTTGTAATTAGCCCTTGGGAGTGTAAAGACTTCATTCGTTGAAATATCTCCTCAGCCCATGAGCCTCTTCTCTTATGTTGTTTTGATTTTGATATAGCATTAATGACACTTGTATATGTATAACAATCAGGAGCTATACTTGGCTCAAGACGGCATCGTCTTTCCATAATGTCTAGAAGAAGAACAGCCTTTTCTGCTGACTCGGGGAGATTACTCTTTGCCCAGCTATCGATTAAGATATTATATGATTGGACATCCGGGGCTACATTGAAGCTCTCTCGTATGACATCTAATACATCCTCGGCCTTTTGTAATTCCTCTGATGAACAAAACGGAGGCTGTTTACTCAATGCATTAAGCATCAGATTGATCGAATAAACGTCCGGCTTGGTACCTTTTCTACCGGACTGCTGTAAGGAACACATTTGATCAAATATAGCAAGGGCTTTTTTCCTCCGACCAAGTTGCAAGTATAATGTCATTATTGCATTGAATGTACTTGCATCTGGGTCTAATGTTGGATAATCAGTTAGCATTTGATCTAATATACGACGTGCATTCTTAGCAGCTTCGTCCGTTGCTTCACTCTTTGTCCATGCAGTAATCACTTGACGGAATGTATTGGTGTCTGGTCTATAGGCATATTTTAATTCATTCTCTTGACAATCATGTATCATGTTCTTGAGTATATCTTCTGCCTGCTTGGCATTCTTTGTGGATGGTTTACAATTTGCGAATCCATAAAGAACCAAATTACAAGTCTGTGCCGTTGGATAGAGTGGCTGCTCAGCCCTCATATCATCAAGCAGTCCAATTGCCTTTTCCAAATGTTGATACTCATGACTGCTAATACATGCTCGAATTATTCCTCGATAACACTCTTCATACAATCTCATATCATTATCATCTGTAAAGTTTGATGTTTGTCCGTCGTCTTGTAATACTTGTAACCAATACTCTGTACGATGAACAGCTAGTCCATCTCTATCCTTACTATTTGACCATGCTGTAATTGCAATATGAATCAGTTCAAGTAACGTTGTACCATTCCCGTGATCTACTGCTTTATCATCACCCACTACTTCCTCTTCTAATTCTAATTCTAATTCTAGAACATCAAGTAACCTATAAAGTATAGCATCAACAATCTTGGCAGCATTCACTGGACTGCATTTAATTGAACCGTATGTCAATTGATATTTAGTAGTACTTCTGCTTCTACTTCTTCTACTTCTACCAGTTGAACATTGTATTATCCATTGACACCACGATTGCATAGTTGATATTGCATGCTTTAGATATTCTTTCTTGGTATCAAAGTTGTCTAATGACTGCTGCCGACTGTTACTTATTATACCAAAAGCGGAGGTATTAGTAGATGTAGCATTAGTCTCACCATTGATTAATTTAAATGTCAACTCATCACCTAATATCAATGTAGTTGATGATAGTAACCATTTCTGTATTTGATATTCCTCATTACCATTTCTTTCTTGTTTATTATTGCTTGATGAGGTATCTAGTTGTTGTGTGGTAGGTTGATAGTACGACGGCCATGACGACGATTGCTTATTTCGTATACGTTTTCTATATCTACCATTCTTGCTACTGACAGTGGTAGCAGTTCTATCATATAATAGCAGCTCATTGTTGTTATCAATGGATGAAAATGAAGGCGCATAAGATGATGTGTCATCTTTTCTCAATCTTTGTGTATTGCAACAACAAAAACTATGCACTAAGTTATGATTCGTGTATATTATAAAGCATATCGAAATAAAGTAGTAGTATATAATCATTATATGATATAGAATCTCTTCTCTATCTGTCAACTTTGTCAATACAACAAATTATTATTCTTCATAATTCATAATCCATTTTTGAGTTTTCATGTTGGTCGAAACTCTGTATCGTACATAGAAAGGAGTAAACACAAGTTCTTCTCGTTCAGTCTTCTCTCCCCTATGAAGCGTCGAAGGACGGAGGCTCTAGCCTACAATTGTTGGTTGTCTTATACTTATGCATGCTATAAACACACTAGAATCTGTATATGTCGGAAGGACGGGTGGCTATTCAGATAGTTGTAGAGGGTAGGATTACAGTTCAAAAAAAGTACACATCTTGTGCACTTCTTCAAAACTAACTTGAAACGTGCATTCTTAGCAGCTTCGTCCGTTGCTTCACTCTTTGTCCATGCAGTAATCACTTGACGGAATGTATTGGTGTCTGGTCTATAGGCATATTTTAATTCATTCTCTTGACAATCATGTATCATGTTCTTGAGTATATCTTCTGCCTGCTTGGCATTCTTTGTGGATGGTTTACAATTTGCGAATCCATAAAGAACCAAATTACAAGTCTGTGCCGTTGGATAGAGTGGCTGCTCAGCCCTCATATCATCAAGCAGTCCAATTGCCTTTTCCAAATGTTGATACTCATGACTGCTAATACATGCTCGAATTATTCCTCGATAACACTCTTCATACAATCTCATATCATTATCATCTGTAAAGTTTGATGTTTGTCCGTCGTCTTGTAATACTTGTAACCAATACTCTGTACGATGAACAGCTAGTCCATCTCTATCCTTACTATTTGACCATGCTGTAATTGCAATATGAATCAGTTCAAGTAACGTTGTACCATTCCCGTGATCTACTGCTTTATCATCACCCACTACTTCCTCTTCTAATTCTAATTCTAATTCTAGAACATCAAGTAACCTATAAAGTATAGCATCAACAATCTTGGCAGCATTCACTGGACTGCATTTAATTGAACCGTATGTCAATTGATATTTAGTAGTACTTCTGCTTCTACTTCTTCTACTTCTACCAGTTGAACATTGTATTATCCATTGACACCACGATTGCATAGTTGATATTGCATGCTTTAGATATTCTTTCTTGGTATCAAAGTTGTCTAATGACTGCTGCCGACTGTTACTTATTATACCAAAAGCGGAGGTATTAGTAGATGTAGCATTAGTCTCACCATTGATTAATTTAAATGTCAACTCATCACCTAATATCAATGTAGTTGATGATAGTAACCATTTCTGTATTTGATATTCCTCATTACCATTTCTTTCTTGTTTATTATTGCTTGATGAGGTATCTAGTTGTTGTGTGGTAGGTTGATAGTACGACGGCCATGACGACGATTGCTTATTTCGTATACGTTTTCTATATCTACCATTCTTGCTACTGACAGTGGTAGCAGTTCTATCATATAATAGCAGCTCATTGTTGTTATCAATGGATGAAAATGAAGGCGCATAAGATGATGTGTCATCTTTTCTCAATCTTTGTGTATTGCAACAACAAAAACTATGCACTAAGTTATGATTCGTGTATATTATAAAGCATATCGAAATAAAGTAGTAGTATATAATCATTATATGATATAGAATCTCTTCTCTATCTGTCAACTTTGTCAATACAACAAATTATTATTCTTCATAATTCATAATCCATTTTTGAGTTTTCATGTTGGTCGAAACTCTGTATCGTACATAGAAAGGAGTAAACACAAGTTCTTCTCGTTCAGTCTTCTCTCCCCTATGAAGCGTCGAAGGACGGAGGCTCTAGCCTACAATTGTTGGTTGTCTTATACTTATGCATGCTATAAACACACTAGAATCTGTATATGTCGGAAGGACGGGTGGCTATTCAGATAGTTGTAGAGGGTAGGATTACAGTTCAAAAAAAGTACACATCTTGTGCACTTCTTCAAAACTAACTTGAATTAGAGTCTATCAGTTTATTTCTGTTCTATATTTAGCTATTACCCCGCAATTTTACTTTATTCTAATACTTTACTAGACATGAGAGACGACACCAGATGTCCAATCTTTGTCCTCATCCTCTTCAATATCACTGGGAATTACAACCTTCTTTGGTAAAAGATATGACAGTACATTCCGGATTATAATGTCAGCCCCACAATTGATACGGCACTGTTCCCTGTAACTAACATCTTCAGTAATTCTTGCCCGTTTACGGCGGCTCTTGTCAATCTTAGCCTTCCACAACGCTAGTTCAAGTACTGAGGTAGCCTCTTTTGCTATTTCATATGCGGCAAGTCGATCATATACAGAACTAGTATCTTCTTCTCTGCCTTCTTTCTCGTTAACTGCATTGATGCTATTTGTCAAATCTACTTGAAACCGTTTGACTGCTAATGAATCTAACCGTTTGGTAATACTGACATAAAGCAGATACCTGAACGTTTCGATGATGGGAGTGTATCCTAGCCTGGATCCTTTTTGGTTTGTGTTATGAGCTGCCAATTCCATAACAACTTGTTGCATATCATACTTTTGATCTGGGAAGTTATTTTGTTGTGCAGTTACCAACTTCTGAATGTTGGCCAGAGGTACATTACGCCTTGCCATTGTTAGAAGCATCCTCTTCCAATCCAACTCATAGTCTGGGTGGTTTGATTTGTAACTCTCCACTAACAAATCAATAACTTCTGAAGGTGCGTTGCACCAGAATGCATACAACAGAGGAATATCATCCCACTTGTCTTTCGTTATTAGTGCGTCAGGGTACGTGTCAATCAATAACCGAATCATTTCAATTGTTGGTTTGGTTGAGCATGCCAAGATATGTAATGGAGTCATCCCCAAACAGTCTTGGTTCTTGTCAGATTCAAATATCGCGATCTCCTGTTTTAGGTTCTGCATTGCTTCTTCGGTGTCATGGTATGACTGGTAATAACATGTCTTGTGTATGGGTAGATCATCAAACCTATCCTCCAATGCATAAACTAAATCTTCGTCGGGTAATGCTTCCTCTAAATCTTCACAGCCATCTAAACAATCAGGTGGTATTGCACTCGTTCTACACTCGGAAGGTAATGCAATATTCCGCAAAGACTTCATATTTGTATCATCATAATCATCAAGATCTTTGGTATCTGTAATATCTTTAACATTTTTGGGTATTTCAAATGAAACCAAACTAGTATTCTCCGCCAAAATGCTAATGTCGAAACTGTTTACTAAAGGTGGTATGCGAAAGTTTTGAAGGTTGCAACCTCTAAATGCACCTTCAACTATGGTTTGTACTGTATCATGCATGTGTATCTCGCTCAAAGTGTTATTGAATTCAAATGATGTTCTCCCAATAACTTTCAGTGTTGATGGAAGGCTGACCGACACCAAAGAGCCACAACAGGTAAAAGCATCTAACTCAATGTCTTGAACCCCCTCGTTTATTGTGACTGTAGTCAAACTATTGCAGCCGAAAAAAGCCCCCATATCAACAGTTTTGAGACTGGGCGGAATGTTTATCCTCTTCAGAGATTTGCAACCATAGAATGCCCATTCCTCCAAGGTTCGAAGTCCTATCGGCAAAATGATACCTTCTAACTCTTCACAACTTCTAAATGCAGTTTTCTCAATCTCTTGTACTGTGGATGGAATGTTAATCCTCTTCAATGATTTGCACCATTTGAATGCTTGAAATCCAATTCGTACCAGCCCCTCGGGTAATTCAACCTCCTCCAAACTAAGTCGGTTCTTAAATGCATTATCAGGAATAACAGTGACTGAGGGATTTACCTTAACATGTGTTACATCCGTCGGTACTTCACCAACGCCATTGTAAATGTATACCGATATATTATTATCTCCTTCACTCATTCTTGTGAGGTGCACCGAAATAAAATAATTCCACTACCAAATATTAATACGAACGTCAACACTGAGCCGATTGATGATTATTGATAAGAATAAGCCTCAAATAATGAACTAATAAATGGTATCAAAAGGCAAACCGCTCCCTGTATAATCGATGTGTAGTTTTAATGTGTATATTGCAAAATGATATATAAAAGTCAGTGCACCCTTCTCAACCATGGATAGTTATTCTCACTGAACCAACCGCACACGAACACACCGCTGTAAAATATACAATTCCCAATTCAATAACACTGCTCTATACACAGCTAGGTATGTTTCTAAGTGCATCGTCTCTCAACAATATGGATGACGCAGGACACAAGATGTGCATAAGTTTTTGCAAAGGAAAGGATACCTCTTATATATCAGTATAAATGCCGCCACAATACCACCGCCGCCGAGATAATCTTAGAAAATAGTTAGTGTAGTTTATTGCGGCCTCGGATTGATCTAGCTGCGCGTCTTTATTGCATCTTCTTCTACGCTAGCTCTACATAATTCACTGTTTATTTATCATATCCGATCCGATGTGTACGATAAAGTTTTGAATACAATACGCCATTTTACGATTGATATGAGAGTGTAAATAATATACACAACAAAGCAGTGGCATGTCTATCACTCTATACAGCATTAGACGCTAGACAGGGTAGGTAGGTAGCTAAATCTAGTCCTCTTCCTCATTCGAATCATCACTGTCACTAGAATCATCACTTGACTCATCACTCGAATCATCCCTTGAAATCGTCATCTCATCGGGTAAGAGATAAGGTAGCACATTCCTAATGATAATATCAGCCCCGCAATTGATATGGCACTGTTCCCTGTAACTATCACCCCCTTCAACTCTTGCCCTTTTCTTACGACCCTCGTCGATCTTTGCTTTCCACAATACCAGCTCAATAATGGACGTTCCCTCTTTGATCGATTCATATGTTTCAAGTCTATCATACACGGCTTGGGTGTCTCTGTCTCTGTTCTTTGCCCCATGCGTCGTGTTATGAAGGGACTTGATGCTATTCTCTAATTCATCACTCCATCTACTAACAGCTAAAGACTCTAATCGTTTGGTAATACTAATTCGAAGCAAGTATTGTACTATATCGACAAAGGTGAACGGTTTATCAAAGCTTGCCTGTCCTGTATCATACGTTGCCAATTCGATTACCACTTGTTGCAAATCATACTCTTGATCGGGGTAGCTCTTTTGTTGTGTAGTAATCAACCTCTGAATGTTAGCAAGAGGTACATTACGCTTTACCATGGTTAGAAGCATATCCTTCCAATCAAATTCATATTCTGGATGTAATGATTTGTAACTCTCAACTAACAATTCTAATACTTCAGTTGGTGCATTACACCAAAGTGCATATAATAGTGGAATGTCACCCCACTTGTCCTTCATGATGAGTGTTTCGGGATACTTCTCAATCAATATCCGAAACATTTCAAATGTTGGTTTGGTTGAGCATGCCAAGATGTGAAGAGGAGTCATCCCCAAACAATCTTGTTGTTTACCCGTTTTGTTTAGCTTACCAGGAGATTTTGCCGTCCATGGATTGATTTCCCGCTTGAGATGTTGCAATGTTGTTTCATTATCGCTATATGACTGGTAGTAACATATCTTGTGTATCAGTAGATTGTCAAATCTCTGCTTTAGGGCATCTGATATTGTTGTATCCAATTTGTAGTAATCATCATCATTCGTATCTGGAAATGCTACTCCCAAATCAGTACAATTTCTAAATGCATCCGATGTATCTATCACACACTCTAATGGAATTGCGATATTCCGTACATTTAGATCTGTGTTGTGTTCAATTGTGCCATGGAAATTGTCATCAAGCCGTTCGACGGTTTCGGGCAGTTCAAGTGAGACCAAACATCTATTCTCCCCCACTATACTGATATCTAGATCATTTCCAAGTGAAGGAGGAACACGAAAGCTTGTAAAATTACATTTCTTGAATGCTCTTTCGTCAATAGTTTCTATTGTTTTGGGCATGTGTACCTTATTCAATCTCTCACTGCCTTCGAATGCTCCTTCCCCAATAGCTGTTAATGTAGATGGTAGAGTAACTGATACCAAGGAGAAGCATCTACTAAAAGCATCCTTTTCAATTTCAGTAATACCCTCTGAACATATCACATCTACCAGCTTCCAACAGTGTAGAAATGCTCCCTCTTCTAACACTTCAATGCCAGGAGGAATGTTAATTGTTTTCATTGTTTTGCAATATTGAAATGCATGATTTCCCAGTGTTTGAAGGCCTTCTGGTAGGATAACTGCTTCTAAATTTTCACAACATTGGAATGCCCTCGGACCAATAATTTCTAATGTAGATGGGAGGTTGATCATCTCCAATGATTGGCAGTTATAGAATGCTCGACGTTCAATTGTAATCAGCCCTTCGGGCAACTCAACCTGATCCAACTTGTCACGGCCACGAAACGCATTAGCAGGAATAACAGTGACAGATGAATCTACCCTCACATGTGTAACATCCATCGGCACTTCACCAACGCCATTATAAATGTATACTGATGTATTATCTCCTTCACTCATTGCACCCTAAGTAAATAAATAATATATACACCCCAATTATTACTATATACGATTGTCAACACTGAGCCGATTGCCGATTGATAAGAATCCTTAAATGATGATAATGTAAACTAATACCAATAGATAATCGAAAGGTAAGCCACTCCTTGTTTATCTAGATCTAGTTGATACAATAATGTTGCAAAAAAAAATTGAGTCGGTGCACCTGTTTTTGTGTCTTGTTTCTATTGCAAATTGTACACAAATTCTCCGATTTATGTAAAATTAGTTCAATATAATTTGTGGAAGGCGTCAGTCCTGTAGTGTATTTTGAAACAAACACAATATTGCCTCACTAAAACAGTGATACAAGATGGCTCAAAATGGCCACAAATTTTTAGTAACCGGAGGGATACCTCTTCTATATCAATTAAATGCCGACGCACAAACACCACCGCCGCCGACTTATAGCCTTTAGACAAATTTCTTTATAGTATCTAGATGATATCGGAGGCCTCTAGCACCACGGAAGACGAGCACAGACGAGACACTATCATATAACATACTCATAACTCATAAGAGACAAAACTGTATTCATATCCGATAGTACGATAAATATTCGAGTACAATACGCTAATTAGACAATCGTAATCTTTTCTATGAGAGTAGTCTCAATAAGCACAGCGGCGGCGCTTTCCTTCATAACCATAACATAACAATAATATTATAGGTGCAACTAGAGGGTTATACTGTATGAGTAATAACAGGTCGTCGGCGGCGGTATACGAATCATAAAATCTCGCTACACAATATCAAAAAATAGAAAGCTTGTGTCACACATCTGAATTTTATTTGAG
>Ga0214480_100041_pt1 | contig 45124 bp, 41 predicted proteins | sample M1_20Mar14CPVII9_3_FD_165042 | JGI IMG/M metagenome (GOLD analysis project Ga0214480, IMG submission 165042) | Marine eukaryotic communities from Monterey Bay, California, United States - M1_20Mar14CPVII9sort6BwellE17 | ecosystem: Environmental > Aquatic > Marine > Unclassified | place: USA... | reverse complement strand
TACTCAAATTTGGAGTTGTATCTATCACAGTAATCGATGGTGCCACAATAACCACTACTCGTTCCTCATTCTTTCCATATTAACCATCATATTAGGTACTAATACTCGTGATTGAGCCTGTTGTTGATACAGGATCTCTTGTTATTGTTGTAGTTGTACTTAATCAATCAATTTTATATCATGTGTTCTTTTCAATAGGTAGATGACTCTATTCAACCAACAAATCATATCTACACCAACTGAACTATAATATGAACCAACAGCGATCGTGGGGGTATATTACAACACTTCTCTACTCCGTATGATATGCCAACGCTCGAGTAATTCCGATATCTTGCAACCACGATGCACATCAACTGTCAACTTGGGAGCAGTCTATAGTGATACGTGCACGAGGATAATATATATCGCACGCCAGCAGATCTAGGACGATCAATCAAGAGTACGTTGGTATAATGCCATATATCTAGCACTTGTAGTTACGTAGTATTGGAGCAAAGAAGCAGAAGGCCATTGTTTCAGTAGTTTCGGGGTGATTTGTGAATTATAAAGGTGTGAGAGCACTAACAAAAATTAGTAGTATTTTATCTTACTGTGGGCACTACTCTTGGTCTTTTTCCACCCTCCGATAACCTCACTTTTGGGGAGTAGATATCTGAAATTTCCCATAATGTACTGTGTGTCCGCTAAGAAAAAACCACTTTGGTCGTTTATGGCTGATGATAGGCTTGATGGCAACATAGATAACCTAGAACAACTATATGCCGTAACAGTCTATGATACTTGTATTATATTTTAACTATACACAATAATAACCGTGGACGCGGCGAGGTCTGTATAGCACAACAGTCGAGCTATCGTTCATAGATTGAATGAACACATGATGCGCACTTTTGATGGACAGGATGGATATGTTCGGACGACGACGACAACAACAATTGCAATACCATTGATGAGCATGTATTGGCATACAATCTAGTGCAATGGCCTACCATAGCAGCCACTCGACTGTGTGCTTCCCATTGCAATTTGCAATTGCAATTCACATGAAAACTCAAAGCCAGAAGCTAGTTAGTTAAATGCCATCAACAACAACACTATTGAGCGGTAAAACTGATGTACTGCGATAAGGATAGTTGGCCGTAGTATTGGTGATGTGGGCCGTGAGAGATATCTGCGTTGCTAGTGAGAGATATCTGCGTTGCTATCAAGCTATTAACATGCGTGTGCAGGTCAAATTGATAATGCCACTGAAAAAATAACGCTCAGAGCATTATTTTGACTTTAATTGGCCATATCTCCCTCAATATTCCGCGTAGGGAGGGCATTTTCGGAATCCACGGTTAATTCTGCGTCCGAATACATAGCAAAAATGTATATTGCAAATGATTAGCTCAAATAACGCTCTGAGGGTTATTATTTTTCTACTATTCCTATGTAGATTATTAGTATAAATTACGTCGGCATCTCTACCGTAGCAAGCGACCTCTCTGAGCGGTAAAATGATTTTGACTTTAGAGGTAATCAGCGCTAAATTTGTATCACAACTACCTTGAAAAATTAACGATCTGAGCATATTTTTTGTTGACGACGTGGATTATCGTCCATTACCTGACATTAACAACAGCGCAGTATTACTTGGTTCTTTACAATCATCCTATCTATAAGAGGATTACTCTCCTCTTTAACAAGTGGCGATTCAACGTAGATCTTACTTCAATAACAATAAACGGGTGTCCGTATCTAAGTGGGATGATCAGAATGGCACTGTCGTTGTCACTCCCCTGTCATTCTAGGTCTTACCAATCTCAAATTCTTCTAATACATCGTCGGGACAAGTGAATGATGGTCCCATATAGTTCATGTTTGACATCTGTCCAAACATATCAATCTTCATAGCTGCAAATCTGTCGGAGTCTCCAAACATAATCCCTTCCGCGATAATCCTTGATCCAAATCCGTGTATACGCATGAATTCCACCAATGTAGGGTGAAGTACTAGTGTACGTTCACTAATGAGAGCATTGTCCTGGGTGTAGCCGTGCCATGGTGACTTGATAATCATGGTGAGGTGTTTTACCATGTTGTGTTGGAATGCAAGCTGCCTGATGCGTTGGTTAAGCTTGGTCTTGGGGTTCCCCGCTCTCCCTGTAAATAACTGGTGAGCATTGAGTCGATGGGCGATCTCGTCAGATCTAGCCTGGGTGATTAATGACTCGTTACGTAACATGAATGTTGTCCAGCTCCCGATGTATGTCATGTTGTCTCCGGAGGGTAGCTGTATGATGTTGCCGTCACCATCCCTTGGTGGTGCCTGCCGTGGTGGTATTGCCTTGTACACACCATGTGGATAATTGTCTCCGAAAGCGACGGCAATCAATCTCCCCTCAATATCTCCCCGTATACTTACCTCCTGTAGTTCCTTGAATACCTTCTCGAGTTGGTAGCGTACTACCTTCTTGTATTCACGGATTACCTCCTTGTACTGGTAACTTACCTGTTCGGCCGTCTCGAGGGAATCATCAATGTCGTCGGTGTCTACCGTGTCATCCATGGAGTCACAATCTTGTGTCGTGGAAGTGTTGTCTGACTCGTCACTGTGGGGCGGTAATCCTGCTGGTTCATATACTGTACTTGATGGGGTGATACAGATTGAGGGCATAGCGCGTGGGTGGTCATACTTGCTTGGGATCCATTCAGTAGTTCCTGTGATGTAAATGCGCCTCATGGTTGTTACTTCCATATCCGTGGGGTATCTTAACTGTAGCATGGGTATACCATCGGTGAACTGTAGAGTAACATCTCCTTCCGGGGTTGTGATGGATGGTGGGGTGCCAAACCTTGGGGATCGATCCACAACAATCATGCCTTGATCTGTGAGCTGTAGCGTGGAGTGGATGGCATGGTGGTTCCTTGGGTCATGGGCATACTCCGAGAATATTGCCAAAAGCAAAAAACTTCCTCACCGGTGTTGAGCCCGATAACGCTGGCAAATGAACCAATTAGCATGTCGTTCACAACTCTGCCCTGAAATCCGAAGAGGTTAACACGTCGTTCAGGCGATACATGATTCAGGAACCTCATACCCGGTCCCGATACTCCCCGGTTGTTACCCCCATCCACGGTGCTCATTTCCGTCATGTTCTCTTCCTCCCCACCCTCGTTTCCGTTCAGTGTCTCCCTTACTCCCTCCTCGGTCAGCTCCCCGTCTTCCCTCATGCCTGCCCATGGGTCTGCTACCTCCCTGTCACTAGCCACCGTCATACTTACCCCGTGTGAGAGCACCTCAGCTGCTACCGTCATGGTAGGTACAGTTCCTTGCATCCTACTTCTCCATTCTAGAATGTTTACCCTCGTGGCATTCTCCCCATTGCCCACCGTGAGTCTGTGCCGTATCTCCCTCGGAATCCTTGAGTGCCAAGTAGAATAGTGACGTGGTAGATGAATCCTTGTGGCATGTAGGTCATATTCTTCGGTTAGATAGTCTTCCCATGGGCGAGAATTAGTTAAAACTGCCATACGAACACGTAGTTTGGGCATTCGGAATAAGCTCTTCTTATCACTGCTGCCATTATTCTCCCCATTTCCTGCGGGTGATGATTTATCATTAGGCGTAGTAACTTTCGGCACAGCGGTGATGGTTTTGAAGATGCTACACTCGTCAGACGGCTTGGGTGTGTAGAACATGTCGTTGGACAAGGCTACTGTGTGAGTGTGTGTGTGTAATTTGGCCTCCGAGCACGACCAGCCATGCCTACGTTCGCGTGTTCCAACGCACAGGCTGGGTCTGGTCGCCTCTAGGCGCTTTTCTACTATAAGATTAAGTCTAAGTACATAGATGCCACACTTGAACACCGTCTCTCTTGACACCCAATTGTTAAAGGAAGTTCACTATCTCTGCCAGTCCAATCAAGTAAACTCCCCACCAAGCAGCTGTGTTAGTAGGGAAAGATGCGTCCTTTCACACAGTCCACTTGGCTCATCCCTTTCCGCTATGTTCTCTGCAATCCAGCCACAGTATGAACATTAAACATCGTCAAACTCGAACTCCCCAATCTCATCGTCCTCACTGACCACCCCTACTACTTCATCCACTGCAGTAGTTCTTGCCAGCTCTAAGTCAAATGGTTGCTCCCACCATCTCTGATGGGGCGTAGAGCCTCGCTTGCGCTCCTGATCCACACATAAATCGAAGATCGGACTGACGTTGAAGTACATCTGGATCATATCAAGGGCTGTCGGGGTATGACCACTGTTTTGAAAACCAGTGCACATAACGTTAACCAAATCGTTGATACTCTTCAGCTCGGGAACATTCCTGATGAAATGCTTCAAGTGCACTAAGGTTTGGGCTTCATTAATAAATTGTGCAGAAGGTGCCAAATCATTGAAGTCGTCTACCTCGAGCTTCCATTTCTGCATGACTTTGTGCAAAGGCTGACGCCTATTCTCAGGGATCTCTGATCTTATAATGCTATTCTCCATCTCATCGAGGTTGGCAATTGCCATCTGCGATGCCTCGCCAGTGTAGTAGTCACGCAACTTCTTGTATATGGTCTGTGCGTCCCTATCGGCCTTATGTTCCTTGACGATACGTAGACCTTTTGTCTCCTTAACAAGTTTGACGAATACGTTGTACATATGAATCTGCATCTTCTCCCATACCTCCTCCTCATCTGATCCTGGTGCCGGAGAGTAGAGGTGGATAAGTACCTTTTCCACACCATATGGGCATGGGCGAGGGCATCAAGTTGGCGATCCCACTCTGGCCACTGCATAATATCCTCGAGGAGCATTGAGTAATCAGTTAGCGGTCTCTTCTTCTTGAGGAACTGGACTAGGAGGTGGTTGGTAACTCGCCTTACTGTCGGACTTGTGGAACGGGAAGATCTTGGGGAATTACTTCTAGTACGGTTGTTGTTACTGTTGTTGGATTGTGACTGTGTTCTCAGAGCATATGACCTTATCATGAGATCATTGTCTTCTAGTACAGGGTCAGGGTTGTTTTCTAAGTCACCATGGCGTCCAATGAATGTTAGGAAGTCTTCTCTGGTGGCGGTGGTAATATCAACGTTACCGGCAATTGCTGGGGGACCATGCCAGTTTTGGAGGTAGTTCCAAAAGGAATCTATAGCTCTTAGTTCATCTATTTGAACATCTGATAGGTTTTTACTCTCCCCATCGGCGTTAACGAATGTTGTCTGTTGTAATCTAGGACGGCGCATAACACTACGCATACCACGCAGGTTAGTTTTGTTCTCTCCACGGAGAAGAAGTAGAACATCATTATTAGCATCTAACCATACTACCTGAGTGAGATGTTGGTATTCCTCCTGTTGACGGACTGTAGTTGATGACATGCTAGTGTTGTTGTTCCTCCTACCACTTTAATTTCTTGCACCTGAATTACGAAGGTAAAAGATCTCTTTTGACAGATCTTCCTTCTCAAAGCCTGCAATAATTAACTGACCGTAATATTCCAACAGAGCATACCTTAGTTATTGCAATATACACTAAACAATTCCATCTAATCTATGATTAGGAGATAAAGTCTCGAAACTGCTTAATCTGTTGACGACAGTGGATTATCGTCCATTACCCGACATAGTATGCAGCGCGTAGCCCAGTTATTGTTGATGGTTGTATATCCCTAGATCGATATACGCGTTATACTTAACAGTATTACTTGGTTCTTTACAATTATCCTATATCTATAAGAGGATTACTCTCCTCTTTAACAAGTGGCGATTCAACGTAGATCTTACTTCAATAACAATAAACGGGTGTCCGTATCTAAGTGGGATGATCAGAATGCACTGTCGTTGTCATTTTTAACGCTCTCTTTATGCGCCACACTAGAACGATAGGTACAAAATTTGCACCACAGTACCAATATTTGTACTATTTGGTACACTTATTTTTACTACGAAAGAGCATGGTACAAATATCTGTACCTTTTTCTGGCATTGAATTTCAATCATCGAAAGGTTCCTGATATTGTGTGTATTTTAGGGGGCATATGCATGTATATGCCCCCAATTCACTTTCCTCCAGGAAGCTGCGAGCATCGCTATGACATAAGACTAGATGAAACGAGGTCAACGCATGTGTTGAGTTTTCGTGTTTTCATTTTAAGATACACAATGCCTGCAGCTTCCTGAAATGAAATTAAGCGGTGAAAGAAATGTGCATGCCTCTTCGGTATCTTTTTCACCGCTTTCATAAAAGTTACTAGGTGATGCGTTCAAAGAAACTGAAGTTAGATCTTGTCTCATTTCAAGAGAACGCATTTTTATGAGATATTAAGAAGGTGAAAGGTATCATTCCAGAAATCTAAGCTTCAGAAATCTTTTAGGAGCTCCATCCACAGTCAATTTGGTTTTTTTTTTAATATAAACATCTGAAACAAGATTCAATATGGGAGAGGAAATCCTTATAACCATACGTTCAACATACATTTATCGTTTAATGTCGCTAGCTTATGCATTCATTGATGATTTGTTCATATTTCGTGGGGGCATTTCATTACACTTTACCGAATCCATTTGTTCGAGCCCTGTAATCAACTTGACTACTGGAGCTATAACAGCAACACTGAGGTCCCCTACAGAATAATGATAAAAATTGCAAAATGCTTTCAAAGTTCTTACAATGAATTGAAAGCCAATAAAATTCCCGTCATTATCAATTGGAAGCTCCTTGAGTACACTATTTCGAATGCTGTGCGAAGGGGACTCAGCATCATCTATCATCAAGCATGCAAGCAAAACAAAGCCATTGCCGGAAGTAACAAGATTATCCTCCTCCCCTGCTTTTAGTTCATCTAAATCGACATTGCTTACTCTGGACTTGGATCCAAAACTACCTTCCAATATGGAATCTTTAAAACCAGATGTTTTTGACACAATCCATTGGGCAAGCCACGAAATCCCATTGATTTTTTCACTCCCATCAACGTCAACAACAATGCTTTCAATCACACTTTTGGTGGGATTAGGCACCATTTCGATAATGTTTGTCAAGATGTTCAAGCAGAATATTATGTTGTCATAGTTCATTTTCTGAGGAGTGCTCTTAGGTTGCTTTGAGACTGATTGGAACAAGTAGCTAAATATAATATCTAGGCCTGTTATATAACACGATGATTTGCTGCCTTGTGATGACGCAGGCAGTGGAATATCCCAACAGTGTGGATCTAACAATTGATTGCAAGCAACAGAATTTTCATGAGTCAGGCTTGTCAGAGTTTTCAATGCTAATGAAATTGATTCAAACGTGTGAGAAAATGGATCATTCGTCACCACGAATGAGACCTCGGCAACAGCTCGCAACAAGCTTGGTACTAAGAATGATTCTTGAAGACTGAGCATAATTGAGGCGTTTGGACTAAGACAACATAAATTATCAATCACTTCCGAGAGCAGCGACGCGCGCCGAAGAAGATAAGCGGCGCATACTGAACACTGATTGCAATTCCCTTCTGTGACTCTAAACGAAAGTAGAATCGCGACAAAGGTTTCAGACAATGAACGTGAGTAGTGGTTCAGCGATCCACTCAACCTTAGCATTTCGTTGGCATGAACAATTGGATTTTCACTAGATAAAAAACTTTGCATATGCACATCAGTACCAAGAGAAATACCCTCTTCAGCACAACATTCATCTGCGATATCATCATTCACCGTCGAGAATTTATCCTTTCCTGTGATAATACATTCTGCAGCCAGTAGAGCAAGATGTGATGCGCCAATGTCATCACAGTGTTTCCTGGGTTCAATTCTAGGTATCATGAACGGCATCCAAATGTTGCAAAAGATACAGTCTTCGGAAAAACTATCAAGAGATTTGTCTTTCGCTTTCTCCTGTAATAGTCTCGTACGAGAAAATGACAATGCGATCTTTTCATCATATTTCTCCGCAAGTTCATTGGTTTTCCGTTTACAAAAGGCTGTGCTTTCTTTGTCTACCGTAAAATCTAGGCTAGTCAACTCCTCACGCGATACCCCTTGGATTTCATTTACTGCTGATGGCATTAGTTCCAGAGGTATTTTATCACGGGATGTAGCCCTGAGATCGCTTTGAGGGTATCGATTCCTCCTACATTTCCTTCCAATTTTCGTAGGGTCCCCATGTGTTCTTGCACGACTTAACTTCACAGCGTGCGATTGCAATTTTCTTGATGGTAAACAAAGTTTTGCTGTGGTGGGGTGCGCTCTCTGTGCTCCAACCAAGTATCTTTCATTGTTGGTGTGGGTTCTGTACGCGTTGAGTAGGTATGCGTGGACAACAGGATCATTGGCAACAAGACGTGCAATGCCTTGCAGAGCAGGCTTGTGGCTAAGCACACTTTCTCTTGTCACCTGGACCACCGAACATTTGCTAGATTGGGAAGCTATACTTGATCTGTTAGAAATAGTGCAATCTACACCAATAAAGTATGATATAATTGACAGAGCTTTTGATGAAATAGCGTCATACTTCCTTTGCTCTGACATCTGACCTGAAAAAGCACTGGAGTCCAATTCATTCGTCGGGGAATTGACGTCTTCAGTTTTACAGGAGCTTCTCCCTAACTCAGATTGAATATCACTCTCTCTATTTGGATATTGGAAGCTGCGAGCCTCAATCAATCTACGACAAATGAGAGACACATCCCGCACATTTGGGGCACATGCAACGGACTCAAGGATAGCTTCAAGGGCTCCTACTTTGACAACTCCGGTTTCAATGCCAGTTCCATCACAAGGACTCTTCATTGATGTGGAATAGACAGACAGCATTTTGGAACGAGTGCTGGGATGTGAAATGAGCTCAGCTATATCGCATGAAGCACCAACACTTACAGGGCTGTGCGTGTAGGTAAATGCGGGTGACAAACCTCTACAATCGACTGCTTTCGTTCTACATTGAATGATGGCAGAACAAAGGTATGACAAGTCGTCAATGAGCATACGATAGTTTCCAACATCTTGTGCTGTAGTGGCATCGCGGCGGAATCCTCCCCCGTTGAGCCGAACAATCGGGGCACTCTCAGATTCTTGTATTCCTGATTCTATTGGGTCAGGCTTGTTGGTAGATTCATCGCGGAGGGGGGGACCCCTAAATGAGGCTGGATTTCTGTTTGCCTTGTTGAATCCATTATATACTTTTTTCGATGGATCACTATTGCCCAAAATGTTTGTGTCCTCATTAAAATCACCGCTAACGCTTTCCTTTCCGCACGGAGCCAGTTGCTTGCTTGCCTTGACCCGTTTATGCCTCCTGGCTACAACGCTACGTGCCATTTTTGAATCTTCATTTCCAGTTCTTCTAGACGCCGTTGGTTGAGGGGGAGAAGTGGCCCTCCCCTCTTCTAACTCTTTTGCCTTTTTGATGGCATGGGCTCCGGTTCGAATAATCTTTCTTGAACGCCTTCTTGCCGTTCGTCCTTTAGGCGGACTTGCCTTGCTTACATCAGACAATGCTGCCTGTGGCAAAGAATTATTCATCATCAAAGCAAAATTACTTGTATATATCAGTACTCATAATGGATGCAAGAAACGGAACTACGCCACTTTTACTATTTAAAGAGATATAATTTTTCTTATTAGTTTCAATTTTTAACTATACAGCTATGCCATGGACATCCTTTAGATTATACAGTTGCGTACTTGATGTAAGAAGGGGGATGAAATAGCCCCACTTGTCCCACTTTGCCACAAATGTAAAAGTACACCTGTTTCTACAGTAATCTCTACATCTGAATTTCAAGCTCTCACAGAAACAAATGATTGCCCTCTTGCTGCGGCTCTCTTTATAAAGTGTCTTAGTTGTCCACGAATATTGCTATTTTCAATATTGTCGTTCGGTGGCGGGTATACTTTGGGAGAAAAATAGAGTCTCTCAATCTTATTGTGATCTATCGGGGCTAGAAGGAGATACTGAAGTCACAAATATCATAGTCATCAATTCTCTTGTATTCCACTTCGTATTGGATATTTGAATGTGACTGCGATCAATGAAAGTACAATGTTCCCTTTCAATTTGATACTTGTTCTCATATCTTCTCTGACGTAATTCGTTTTATACTTTGTCGTATGCCTTTGTTCTCTTCAGCAAACTGCTTTTCTTCAAACTTCTTCAAATGATCAAGAATATAGAGCGGCTTGATATAATATCACCCTTATTGACCATTGATTTGATTTGTCCAGCCTGTCTTTGGAGCCTCTTGGATATATTTGAGCAGTTCTTGTTGCTTTCTCATCTTTGCACATCTTTTTGGGGTCCACAATAATGCTCGTTCCAATGTTTGTCCTTCTAAATGGTGATAATAGTAATACAACTGCAACTTCCATATTCCTTGACTTCCCATAGTGCAATCTCAATGACTTTTCTATTGTTTCATCTAAAGGTTTGCATGTATCCTATCACTTTCAAATGCAATCCTCGCTGATTCTTTTCCCTTCTGCTTAAGTGTAGTGTACTCTTCGTCACATCAACAATTGATATATTAAGAGACTCTGGATTTCGAGAGTTCGGAGTAGTACCAACAATATCATCAGCCATCGTCTGTCTAAATGGAGGAGACTTGTTTGCAAAGTTGCACCCCAATCTCAAATAGGGTAGACAATGTATTTGTTTAAAGGCTTCTTTATTTGCCTCTTCAAAATATCCTATTATATCTTTGTTAATAATCAATAATACGGTCTCTTGTTGATTTAGCGCACCCCGTCGGAGGACTGTTTATCCCCAATCTCTTCAGAGATAGATTCAGGTCGGTGAGAGTGTGTTTATTCCTAAAAAATTCCACTTTCGAAGATTTTTGACTTAATTCCGGTATCCGCGCATACTTTTTTGGAATCAAAAAATTGACCACAAGAGCGTCGATGTAGGTCGGTTACTTGGTACTGAGAGAATATAATAGACCAGACACTTAGAAGGAGCGATTCCACACGCCCAAAGAGCATTATGGGTAGTCAGCATTTGTTTGTATCATCTTTGCTACTACCATTGCGACATACAGTATTCAATAGGTATTCTATATTTCCATATCATTATAAAAGTAGAATACGAACAACAATATTAAAAGAAAGTAAACTTCCGAGCCAATCATCCAAATATTTAGAAACATTATGCAATGTAACTTCATTCGATGACGAAGAAGGCAGTGGTGGTATATATTCTATACCTATTGAATGTATAACAGAAAATGATGATGGCGATTACGAGAGTTCAGTATTGCCAATGGATGAAGATTATGAAGATTATGAAAATTCGATATTACCAACAGCTGCTGATATAATGACTGCAGAAGTAAGGGACAAATCCAAACAACAGCTAGTTTTTAATAAAAGTGTATCTAGAGAAAATAATAATACTACAGGAATATCAGTTGAACTACCACCAAATGAAGAATTACCAATACCAATCGAGGGAGAGTATGAAGACGTTTGGTTAGATTCGGGTAATACACCAAAGTTTGATATGGAATTAGCTGATATAACTGCTGCTGATAGAGTAGCATCTACACCTGTCAAGTCTTTCTCGAAAAGAATATCTTCTGTAGAGAATGAAGATTTTAGATTCAATGACAAAAAAACTAGCAATGGGGATTCGTCAACCGCAACCGCAGGACCAATTAAACGTCTACAAAACTTATTATCTGGACACAATGAAGATAAGGTACGTGAGGAAACTGAACGTGCAAGGAAATGGAAGACTTGGATGGCATTTGGACGAAAGGTACGCGAAGCATCTGATTTATCAACACAAGTAGGCAGCAGTGGGGACAGCAGCGAAAAAACATCGTTAGTACCAGATATTATTGACGAAACATTACTTTCCGTGAAGAAAGGACAAGAGTATGTGGTTGTTGCAGTCCCAGCGGAGGCAGCTAATGGTGTAGGTCCAGTTTTGCCATCATTTCCGGGAGGTAAGCTCTTTCAAAAGACCATCGGGAAGACATTACAAGATATTGCATCTTTTCCGGATGCTATCAATGGAGAAAGTATTGGTGGGGTCGGTAGTAATAAAAATGACACTTCAACACCTAGCGCATCAATTGATGAAATAAAGAAAAAGAACACAAGACCTACAATCGAAATAAAGAAGAAGAAAAAGCCTCATCGAAAGCAGAAGAAGAAGCTATTTAACAAAAATAAACAACATAAAAAAGACCCCAAAAAGGAGGGTGCTGAACAAAAAAAAAAACGGTTACAAGAGCGTCATTATCGTGAAGAACGCTGGAAGGAGAGTGGGCGTATTTCCGCAGGTGATTGGAGGCATAATATGATTAATTTACCGAGCTCAACGATATTGAGAGATATACGGAATCCTGTGGCGGCTGTCTTCCTTTGGGCTACAGTTTGGAGTATTATACACAAGTGGTTGACAGGAGTTGTCGAATATTCTGTTAGTAGTGGGGTAGCGTTAGGCACCGGATCCTCAACTGATGCCGGTAGACATTGGGTGCAATTTGCAAGTTGGTTTGGACAGAAAATGTGGTTACCGGCCGTACAGCATTCAATGATGGTCAGTGCAATGTCACTGCTGCTTGTGTTCCGAACCAACTCTGCCTACCAACGTTTTGCAGAGGGAAGGTAAGCGTTGGCATTCTTATCGAAATATTTGTTTACTTAATATCTCTGCCTACGCTAACGATTTTATTGGATGAATTTAATAGGAAAATTTGGAATGATATCGTAGATACGGCACGCGACTTCTCGAGAATGGTAAAGTTATACGAGTTTGCTATCGGTAGAGAGAAGTGTCGACGCATCAATGCTCTTTTGGCTAGCTTCCCCTACCTATTACGGCATCGTATTCGTCCATCACTCATGACTTTCTACCGTGTCAATGATATGAATATTGAACGCGATAAGAAGAATTCACTTATGCTATACCCAGACGAAAGTCTTCGAGATACTGACACTGCAAATGCCGTCATTGCTTACGATGAGGAGGAGAGAGGATCAAGTAGGAGACAGACAAGAGAGCTTTGTTGGGTAGATAAGAGAACATTGCCCTGGAAACTCATACCAGGCACAGCTTTGGATCTCTGTGCTAGAGCGCAAAATCGGCCTCTATGGGTGTGTGATCGTATGGCTAAAGAGTTGGCAATGGTGGAAGACTGCCTCCCTCTATTCACTAATCGTGAAAGGCTTGCTTTAATTGCTTACGTGGATAAGTTGTCTAGATCAATTGGATCGTGTGAGAGAATACACCAGACTGTCGTTCCTCTCAATTATGCTAGGCATGCATTAAGGAGTTTGACCGTATGGTTGTGGACACTACCATTTGTTTTGGTTAAGGATTTGGGCCTTTTCACTGGACCGGTAGTTGCCGTTGTTTCATGGGTAAGAAGTTATTTGTTTTGTGTGCTCATAAGATGCAAATAATGTCTTGACTCTATGCGTTTCACAAACATAGATCTTGTTTGGTGTTTATGAAATTGGATCAAGAATTGAGGATCCTTTCCAAGGGACTTTAAGATTGAGTATATATTGTGATGCTATCCGGAGAGATGTCTTAGCAGACGCTATTGCACGTGATACTGCATTTGATTTGGACGAAGAAGGCAACTTTTCTGCAGATGATGGTGAGTATGATGCTATAATTGAATTAGAAAGCGAGAGTGATGAATATGCAAATGATGGCACCAATAAGACGAGGCAGAAGAAGAAAGTATTAGGATGGGCACTGTGAAGAATAGTCTACACCCTGCAGTTGCATTGGTTATCTACCCACAGCAATCCACGGCAAAGAGAAAACCAGAAGCGACGGTGAATTCCTTGTATCTAGTTTGCTTCTCTATAATCATGGGAATTAGACTAATGGCAAATTTAGCCTAGCCACATTTTTTTGTTTCACTGTGACCTAATTATACATACTAAAAAATCTTGCTAATGGCATGGAGGGGAAGGTGGAGGTAATGTTATATAGCTTAATTGTAGGCGATGCTAACAAATAAGTCTGCCAAGGAGAGTATGCCTATCAGGCAGGCACCTAACTCTAATTGGTTTATCTCCTGTCAAAAACATATACTCATTTAAGACAGGAATCTCTCACAGACATAAAATACTCTTTTGCTTTGATTGTCCTAACCTTGTAAACAATTGCTATTCGGCCTCAACAATAGCAGCCCTCGTCCCTGACGATGATACAACATCGTTTACATCCCTCATTCTCCTTGTCTTTGTCAATTTTCCACTAAATAGATGACGCTTCAACTTTATATCAAAGATCAATAAACACTAGATAGGCAACGTACGAGGTGTTCATGGGATCCAAAATTAGAAGTTTGATTTACCATGTTGGAAACGAGTTGACTAACAAATGGATGTGGTCGAGCTGTTTTTGATCAATTTTGTTGCTTCTAGAGAGGCTAGAGAAACAAACAGCACCACTATAGAATCGTCATCATCAGCTGCATTCAATGACACCAACATTGCAAAGTGAAACTCATTATTAGACAAGTCTTTGGCCAAAGACCTAATCAAGCGTGGGAGTGACTACATTCTTTTCACTAACAAATCGAGGGGTTTTGAAATTTTTAGACCACACATTTGATGAAATACAGTGTGCAACTCGTTTCCAACACGGTTAATCCCACTATCAGAATTTAAGGATTTTCCACCCTCGATGCCTATCTAGTGTTTATTGATCTTTGCTTTATATTGATAACATAACAAGTTCTTGTTATTAGTTAGATGCCGACCAAAAAAAGTACCATAAAAAAATGGTGCAGACATCTCGACCTTTATTCATCATATCGTTTGCAACGAATATTATAAGAACTTTGCAAAGAGTCTATTGCCTTGATGATTTTCTATTGCATGAATAGCAGTGCAGCCTTTTACGACGGCGTGTTCGTTGGCAAAAGTACCTTTAAAACTACCATTTTGCCCTCAATCAACTCTCAATGCTAGCATCTTCGTCCATTGTGGTTGGTCTGTATGTTGTCTTTGACAGCACAGTATTTCAATTCAATTTCAATGAGAACGAGAAGAATATCCTTCCTACCTAGGTAAGCGAGTGCAGACTTGGATATCCAAAAGGATAGATTAGAAAGTTATTGCAACATCAAAGTTGCCAAGAATGAATCCACATATATCACATTCATAAGGCAAAAACTGCGGAACAACACTCAATGGTATGGTATGTCTCTCAACTTTTAAAGGGTGTGTGGAGGAAACTCCTCCCGTCTCTCGTCGTCCACTATTTTGAGGCGACGTACGTTCAATTGATATTAATATCATGGCGGCGGCAATGAATATATTACCGTTGATCGGCTATACTCTAATTTGGGGTAGGTACGCAATCAACCAAGAGATGATTATGTTACTTTGGTAAGTGGTGTTCATGTTATTTTTTTCTAGGTACAATTCATCTGATGGCGACATCCTCTTTAGACAGAGAGGTACTAAATCCCACAATGTACCATATACTAAAAGAGATTACATCCACAGACGTGGCATACCTCTAATGGCCTTTTTAAAACAACAAAGGTGGGTGACTTCGAGATTATATTCCCTGAATATAGTCGCTCTAAACGTTTTCGTATTCGACCTGACATAGTTGAGTATGACAACGAAGACGAAGCCCAACCATTCGATCTTATCATTGGTTCTGAAACCATGAAAGAATTAGGAGTAATCCTAGACTACAAAGATAGTTATATTTATATTACCATCGATGAAATCAAACTACCGGTGCGTAAACTGAAAGATCTACAAACACGGCAACAACGGTCTGCAATCATTAATGCAACTGAACCAATCTCCACAGCGCGAGCAGTTAAGACACTGGATGCTTAGTATGAAGCCGCATATCTTCCCTCTATTGTCAAAGAACAATGTAATCACCTTAACAAAAACGAACAGTACAAGCTGTTGGAACTGCTAGAAGAATATGTAGAGCTGTTCGACGTCATGGCAAGGCATTTCCTGTACCTACCACATATTCATCTAGAGACTCTAAGAAAAGAGGTAAAGAGATTATGTGAGATAGGAGTGCTTGAACGTCAACCCGCATCAGAATGGGGTTCACCGACGTTTATAGTAGCCAAGAAACAAGGTACTGTTAGATTCCTATCAGACTCTAGGGAGGTCAACAAGCGTTTGGTCCGCAAGCCTTTCCCTATACCAAAGATTACTACTGTACTTCAAGAACTAGAAGGTTTTCAGTACGCCACACAGTTAGATCTCAATATGGGATACTGCACAAGTAGACTCGATCCTGATGCATCGAAGATTTGCACTATTATGTTGCCATGGGGTAAATACTCCTACAAACGGCTGCCGATGGGTATTAGCGGATCTCCTGATATCTTCCAAGAAAAGATGTCAAGTCTAATGGCAACTTTAGAATATGTACGGACATATCTATGACCTGCTCGTCATATCTAAAGATGATTTCAACGACCACCTGAAGAAGGTACGGGAGGTCTTGAAACGTCTTCGTCAAGCAAACTTAAAGGTGAATGCACCTAAGTCGACGTTTGCACAGTCAGAAGTTGAGTATCTCGGCTATATCCTCACCCAAGATGGGATCAAACCTCAGCCTGATAAAGTGTCTGCGATCTTGGCGTTGCAACCTCCTACAAGTGTAAAAACACTCCGAAGTTTCCTTGGTATTGTACAATACTATACTATCGAGACATGTGGGAGAAGCGGAGCGAAATGCTTGCCCCACTCACCGATCTAGTCGTTGAGTGCGGTGTTACAAAAGCTACCAAACAGGAAGGTACTCGTAAACGAGCCTGGTATTGGGATGCTAATCAAAAGGCATTCGATGACGTTAAAGCTACGATCTCTAAAGATGTAGTGCTGGCCTACCCTGACTACTCCAAGCCGTTTGAGATCTATACAGATGCCTCAACGAAACAACTAGGAGCAGTCATCACAGGATAATAGACCAGTAGCATTCTTCAGCCGAAAGCTAAGCAATGCACAAACAATGTATTCAATAACTGAACTTGAACTACTAGCGGAAACACTTAAAGAGTTTAAGGGAATGCTTTGGGGTCAGCGTATCAAAGTCTATACCGACCACAAGAATTTGATAACGGACGCTCTTGGCCTATCTTCAGATCGCGTATATCGCTGGAGATTATTGCTAGAAGAGTACGGCCCTGAAATAGTTTACATTAAGGGAATTCATAACACTGTAGCTGACGCTATCAGTCGTTTAGAATATGATCCTGCTGCAAATCCCGACCGCCTATCATATCACATGAGTCGAGTACAAACTCGTGTTGAGAATGATACCGGCATCCGTCGAGAGCAGTTCAAATGGAAAGCTGTTACAAATAGACTGGTAAACTATCATAAACAATTAGATAGTGATGCTGAGAAAGTCAACTACGCAGTGACAAAGTCCTCTCCAACAAAGAGACGTTGAGTGTCTAGTGATAGTTCTGTAAAACTAGACCCAATGACTTTAGGACAAGTCTTGGCCAATAGTGCAGAAGAGGATGAAGTATATCCTCTGACTATACCGGAAATTGCTAAAGAACAGCATAAGGACAGAAGCATTAAGAGATACTTTACTCAAGGGGGCAAACGGTATGAAGTCAAGCTCCTCAAAGATACTGAAGTATTAGTAGACAAGCAAGGCAATATACAACAATGGTACCATCATTACTTGCAACATGTAAAGACATGCCCAACTTGCCAAAAGAATAAGAGACGAAGTCTTAAGTATGTTAAACTGCCAACTAAGATTGTAGTAAGTAAGCCTTGGAAAGCACTTTGTGTTGACCGACTGACTTTATGTGTCTAACTATGATTGATCCGGCATCTGGCTGGTTCGAAATAGTAGAACTACCTATTCATGAAATTCCAAAGAAGAAGAGTAAGAAAAAGGGACAACCAGAGAAGACGGAATACTTCGACAAGACATCTGCACAGATAAGCAGATTAGTCAATAAATCGTGGTTTAGTAGATATCCTAGATGTCAACAAATCATCTATGACAATGGTAGCGAGTTCAAACTCCACTTTGAAGACCTATGTGAAACATATGGTATCAAGCGTAAGCCGACCACAATTAAGAATCCACAAGCGAATGGCGAATGCAATACTCGAGAGAGTACATCAGGTAGTGACGTCTATGTTACGCGCTTCTGAAATAGACATGGCAGATACACTAACACCAGCTGACGTATCAGACTTAGATAATGCAGCTTGGGCCATTCGCTCTACATACCATACTGTATTAAAAGCCTCACCAGGCGCTGCCATATTTGGATGGGATATGTTATCAGTCTGTTATTCCACATACCTTTTATAGCAGACTGGCATAAAATTGGAGAGTATAGGCAAATACAAACCGACAACAATACAAAACGTGAGAACAAATCTTGTATTGATTTTGATTATGTTGTTGGAGGAGAATTATTACTCCGTAAAGAAGGTATACTCCGCAAATCCGAGAGCCGATACACCGGTCCTTGGACTATTACTCAAGTACATACGAACGGTAATATAAGGATTCAATGCGGAAATAAGTCTGAAAGACTACATATTAGAAGAGTTATACCCTACTATTGAATGGCATAACAAAGTAGAGGATGTATAGTTGAACATCGATGAGCAGTGGCTCCACAATTTTTTATTGCAATAAGTATCTTATTGTTTTTATACAGTGTCGAGATGAATAAACTAAAAAGTTATTAGATATAACTTACTCTGTCCAACTCTTTGCAACTCTTACGCTTATTGATCATAAGACCCACACACACCGTCTGATACAGTGCACTGCCGAGCTTTATAACCTCGCAGAGAACCAGACGTAAACTAATACACAGGTGTATCTGGTTTGCAAAAAAAATCTAGTCCTAGCGGGATTTTTACGGTGTTTGTGGCAGGAATTATAAAAAAGGAAAAGAGGAAAAAGAAGAGAAAAGGGGGAAGAGAGGAGAAGGAAGGGAAGGAAGAAGAGAGAGGAGGAGAAGGGGGAGAGGATTGGGTAATATAAACATCTAGTTGCAATCTTCTTTTAGCTGGTGGTGGGCTGGTGGCGATAGTCTAATCAGCTTAATATCTGGATAGAGAAGATCTACATCTATTCGAACAGGGTCTAAATACATAATTAATACCTTTATGTTCATAGTCTATGCCAAGTTCATCTGCAGAGCTTCTGGTAAAAGCAAAGCAAGGGTATCCTCGGTCTAATATGCATATAGTGTGCTGGATAGATTTGTGGTTCATACACATATGCAATCTTCCTTTCAAATGCATTCTAATTTGTTTGCCGTTCCAAAGAATCTAAATCATCCCATATCTTTATACTAAATCTTTGAATCTGTATTGTCAGTACCATCCAATAATATCTAATCCATCTTCTTCAAGCGATGCATATCGTTTCAAGTACTACGGTATAAACCCCGTTTCGATACGATTGTTGCTATCATATCACAGATGATTTAATTGTTTTAGTATTCCCTTTTCCTCGTTTGATACCATGTGCAATACTAGACGACGACGTGTATACGCAGTGATTTAACAATGCATTATAACACCCAAACACTTGATAAGCAAACTTTAAATACACCTAGCTCCTCAACCCGCTGATGTATGTTACTTGTATTAATTGTAAACTTTCATTATTATTTGCTGATGTTGTCAACGGGGTATTATCATAGTAAAGGTCGTGTGGGAGTAGAATAATCGGGAGATGAATCGGGAGATGAATCGGGAGACGATGATATATTATTATGGTTTCATATCATCGCGTGCCGGCCCATGTCAGACGATACTAACATATAATATATCCCATCATCGAGCGGAACACGACAGTGATATCATACTTTGTGATTGTTTATATATCCTATGATATGTTAAATGTTAAAGCCGCATCTCGATTGCAATTTATGAAGTAGTAACTTTGGTGTATTCTTGTGTAATAAATAAGATGACCGTAGAAAATTTGACACCATCACGATGTATCGTATCTAATATAGATATATTGGTGTATCTACCATCACTATATTACGATTATCTGCATAGTAGTAGAAGGAAGAAGCGGCGGCCATGATTGTGCATTTTAGTGTTTGATTTTTAAGTGATTTTTATGTGTAAATATTACAGGTGGAATATATCTTTCGCATTGAAGCTTCTTAGTGTATCTCTGGTACTCATTATTTCTGGTATCTTTTTGATTTTACTAAGAGCTGCTAAGCTTTTGTTTTTAAGTATTTTTAAGTCCATACTTGGTCCTACGTACAAAACACGTGTCCATATCTTCTCGGACTTGAAGTTAGCTCTATTACTTATTGCAAAAGTCTGATGTGACATACTTAAAAATAACACATCTACCAACCAACTCCCGTCCTAGCGTATCCTACTTTTTTACCTCAATTTTCGGATGCGGCTAACATTGAATCGACTTATATCCCTACTCTTTTCTATCTTCCAAATTTGGAAGCTAGCCAATCCGGCACTAGTGTTCTCATAACCCGTTTTTGGAAGAGAGAAGCTAACTTCCCTACAAAATTTTCAATTCCTGAAGTGAACAGTTAAATATATTTTCAAACATATGATTGAAATCGCCTTAACGTCAGCTTTCTAAAACACTATCGTAGGTATAATTTAGGCGACGAGAAATAATTTCCCTATAGGTTTCTTACCAACTGCCAAAATCTTTATTAGGCGACTTACGTACAAAATTTGGAAGCTAACTTGGAAGATAAGGCTACGTAGAAACTCTCGTAGCTTTGTACCATAGCTTCCAAAATTTTGAAGATAAGAAAAAGAGTAGGGATATGATCGATCGTGGGGGCGAGTGACATAGGCCGTGTATATATAGATATACCCGTACCCGTACTAATGAGATAATAGTCCATTAGATAGAAGTATCTTAAAGAACTTTGTGAATTATATGGCGCGAGGTATCCGTCTTAGGATGCCCTTGCCGACAGATCAACGCTTACTAGTATTAGTATTAATACACTGATCGTTCAACGCTGATATCGCTGGATTGATTGCTCATTCTTTGATACATATCCAACATACTGGCTCAGCTTTCACCGCAGTAATGCTCGTAGAAATCTAAATCATAATTTCCATTATCAATCTTTAACCATTGCAATAGACTACAATAGACAGTACTAATTGTACATATCTACTTCCATCTAGTAGCTTAGATCAGTTGTACACTTTTACACTATTGATACATATTAACGTTTAATATATCTTACTTGCAATTCACATATCATTCTCAAAATAGGGAGCAAGCCGCCTGATATTTATACGTTCATTTACAGTTCTGTGTTTAACCCTGACAGTTCCATTAGTAAATACTTGTGTGATGGTATAAGGGCCATCGTATCTGTCTTCTAATTTGCAGAGTATACCATCCCTTTTGATAAGGACTCTCATTCCGATGGTATAGTCAAAATCAATTCGACGAGCATTCTCTGGGTCATTGTTGTTTTTGTCAACTAGAGCCTGTCTTCTCTTCCCTATTCCGGTCCAATCTGCTATTAAAGGTTGTTAAATAACATATCTCTACCGAATATAGCAGCGCCGGGAGAAGTCTCTAGCACCGTATGGTATGTGCTTCTAAAAGCCCAAGCAACATTAGCCAGAAAACGCCGGCTATGTCTTCGGGAGTGACAGTTTCCATATTGTCAAGACCTGAGGTCCTTATTATATCTTTGATAACTCCATGAATACGCTCTAGGATGCTATTAGCTTGTGGGTTCTTAAGCGTGGTTTTCTTTTGTTCTATAGAGTATGAATCACATCACTCTCAAAAGTGGAACTTAAACTCAATTCCGTTGTCGAATATGATGTATTTAGCACGGGGATATCGACACAACCAGGTTTGATTGAATAAGCGTGAGACCATAGCTGACGACTTATCAATGATAACTTCTTTATCTCTTCTCCCTTTCTGACAACTTCTATACAAGTATTAGGAAGTTCTACAATCTCAAACCATCCCATCTGGATCAATCATAGTTAGACACATAAAGTCTAAGATAGTACCATTCTTAGATTTAATAGTATAGGGACACCGATAAGGTCTACACACACACCATTCCAAGGGATAGTCTCAGCTATCTTAGCAGGTAAATGACCATACTTGTGTGACTTATGTTTGCCCTTTTGATATGGCACACATGTCGTTCTACATGGTCCTTCAACATTTGGTACCAGTACATCACGCTACGGACTACGGAGTGTCTCATATAACCGTCCACTACCTAGATGTTGCAGATAGTGATGATACCAATCGAGGATACGTCTCTGTGTATCTTTATCAGGTATCACAAGTCTGGTATCTTTGTACACTACTACTTGCTCGTCATCAACTAGTTTCACTGAAAACTTCCTATCTAGTTTATCAGGATCCTTCAGAGAAAGGTACTTCATAGTATAGACTTGTGTAGCCGCTGTGACAAGGCTATCTCTTTCACTGTGACGGGATATATGTTGTCATCCATATTTGTGGTTCAAAGACAGATTGAACAAAAGAATAGTATTCTTCAGTGTTCGATACTCCCCCCATTATCCTCGACACACATGTCTCCGGATGTAGACGCTTGGGAATAAACTGTCGTTTTATCGCATGTGCTCAAGATATAGTTTTGTACGTTCTGTTCTGGATTATATTCCAGTCTACTAACACATGTCCTACAGACTCCTCAAGGAGCAGGTGCCATCGGTGAACGCGGTTACTGCTCAAACCGAGGGCGTCTTGGATAAGGTTACAATGATCAGTGTATACCACTATCCTTTGTCCCCATGTAGCATACCTCTATATTCTTTTAGAAGCTCTATGATCGATAACAATTCTAACTTTGTGATATTGTATCGAGTCTGAACTTTTCGGGGAGGCCCCGGTTCACCACTACCAACCATGTGCCTCTACTAGTAGGCCAGCTAGGCGACCATTTCCTCTAACAATAGAGGAGATTATTGCTATTGGCCATTACTATCTAGCCCGCTATTTCGAGCTGCATATGACAAACGTCTTGGATCACTACTCTCAAGAGATACAAATGATGGTGGACTTGGTATCGAACGTACTATAGTTGCCTTTCATAGGCCACCAAACTTACGAGATCTACTACAAAGCTCAATGCTTAGACAAGTAGAAGGAAGCGAAGTATCTACATACTTTGGGGGCTGAGGTATCTTACCATATGATATCATATCGGTCCCCAACTATTGGCTAGCTGATATACTATTATCAAGCTAGCCTACTACAATGACACACACGTTAAATGTTGCACGGGCAATAGTTGGTAACATCTATTATAGTGAGAGCTAGATTACAATTATTGCAATTTCAACGATAACAACACACACATATCGATATATGTGTTCACAATCGATACAATGCACCATTCGAATAATACCACCCACTAACCATAATTGGATTATCACGTTAAAGAACCCATTATTACCAGTCTCGGTTAATTTAATCCTCTCCATTTCCCCCCTGCCTATTAATCGTTACAGCGCAAAACAAACAACAAATTAATCTAACTTTAATTTGTAGCCTTATATCCTGGGAAGGATTAAACAATATCCAGGGGACGTTTGCAGCCTGGGGAGTACGCTTAATCAATATAACTACGGGGACGAATGACCAAAAATTATTGCAACAATAATTAAAGCACATAAAAATATAAGACCAAACCACACGGATATCTTTAAATCATAATAAGGATATAACGATACCTATGGGGACGCAGAGTTGCCTGGGGAGTAGCCTTGAAAGTATCCTAGGAGTATGCTTAGAGAGAGAAGCAGATGGAGATATGAGTATATCAAATGTTCATTTTTCTCTCTGTGTTGTATTTTCTCACTTCACCTCACATATTACTTGAGCTCATGAAACATGGTTTTATAGTATACAACAATGGTCCATTCTCATGGCAGGTTATGCTTTGGCATGACTACCAGTGTATGCGTTATGGATAGTTAGGAGTAGATTACTCATTGTGGAATTACAACCTCCCCCCTACCACGCGGAGGTTAGGGTTGGGTTGCCGCATGACTATCAAGTATGTCGGTCAATGGTTTGCGCATTGGCCGAGTGCAAGTAATAGAGTGGATGTAGGAGGGAGTGAATACAACTACATAGAGCCCACATCAACTTAACACGCTCCAAGAAACTACTAGAAAGCACTCCTCCTCGGTGCACAATAACCCACCGCAGCAAATACCCAATAACGAACGAACAACTAATAGCATACGACGACGGCTGATAGGATGGTGGCTACGACGACCGCACATCATCTATCTGGCTCCATTCTCCGACATCGAAGAGAGGCACCAACCCTACTAGTGTGCCACGCCAATCTCTCTCGTGTGCCCCCATACCAGATTGGACAATAGCAGTGAGACACAATAGGACGAAGAGTCTATTGGTGTTCTTGTTTGTGCAATGAGTATCTGACCTCGATGGTGGATCTCACCGTCTCAAATACTCATTCCTGTGCACAGAACGTGTCCCGGTGAGACGAACACCCATATAGTAGGTCAGACAGAAAGATCCTAGTGCTGACCCACCGGTCGTGCAATTTTATGTTGTAGTGCAACCTTAATTGATGCGGTACCCTAGAATGTAACGTTAAAGAGTAAATTATCTACTATATATATCATCTGTATCATCATAGTTGGACGTGACGACGGTATGGATGATGATGAAGTTAATAACCTCATTGCAGACTTTGATTTTAGTCAAGGTATTCTAACTTGGGATGCCGACGAACCATCTCAAACTGTTGACTATCAAGATTGACAACGGTATAGTATCTACTTGCACATATCACAAGCCTTTGAATACATATCAATATCTTCTACCATACTCTGTCCATCCGTATGGTACAATCAAAGGCATGATATATGGAATGTTATATCAATACTTCCGCCAAAATAGTAACCCGGAGACTATTTTAAGAACGATCTACAGCTCTGCAACCATCTCAAGCAAGTCGGATGGCAAGAAGAGACACGTCAAATATCTAAGATGACATCAACAACAAGCGAGTCATCATCAACAACATCATCAATACTAAACGAGACGAGGATACAAGTTCACAACGACAACATACTATCATACTTCATCATAAGTATCAAGATAAAGGTTTCACTAGAAAAGAACACCGAGATTTATGATAGACACCTCGGTAGTTTCCACATGACGAAGGCCTAGGTATTGTTCGTACCATCTTAGCAATCATAGGCCGCTAAGTCTACCAGATCTATTAAAGAGCACAATTTGAAAGAAGTAAAAGGAAGAGAAGTTCTACATACTTTGGGGGTTAGAGTTTCATACTCACCCCCCTTCTATTTGTCAGTTATGTACTAACAATCACTTAAGCTTTGCACGGATGATCTGGTAACAGATATCATATAATGAGTGAAGTATCTTAGAAGATACTTGAGAGAGGTAGTAGCAGGAGTCTCGTGAAAATTAGAGTTACAGGCCCTCTCATTATTTTTTTGCAAATAATCAAAGCCGTCATTACTTACGGCTTGATTGGTTAATAGCAACCTATTGGATAAGGAACAACATTACTTTCTAAACTTAAATCAGCTTGTTATTAGTTGTTAATCATAGCTGATATAGCAACAGGCTTGAATGATCATCACAAATAGTGGACCTGACTTTTCCCAACCACTTCTTTTCAATGTTAAAAAGTGAATAGATAGTAGCAAGTGCTCATGCGAACGTACTATAGTGGTAGTAGCGGGGCTTATTATTAGGTTGCAGTGAAGAGCGCTGATAAATAAATATGACACCATAATGACTTATTAATTAAGCTTATTTTCATTCGTCCGTCATCGAAAACTTGAGTCGAAAGAGGTGTTGCTTTTTTTCGCAAGCTTTGATGAGGATTCCTTCAGCACCCCTGGCCTGATCATCAAGCCAAATTTATTAACAGATCGACGAGGATTGTTATCAGCTGGCATTCCTCCAGTTATGTTTTCCCCCAGAAAAGAAGTAAATGCTGCTCTAAATACAGAGCAGCTTTGATTCGCAGTTTTGTGTTCGACAGGTTGAGTTGAGTTTGCTGATGTATTACGTGACGGCATTAATTCTGTAGAAACGGAAACTGTAGAAGCGGACAAGGGAGGAGGAAGGGTGAAGGGTCTGTCTGTCATAGTTCCTTTCTCGCCAGATGCAATTTTCGTTTGCGTAGAGACATTATGCATTTGCATATCAGCATGCGCAACAACAATTGAATTAGCTTCTGGCAACTCTAGTACATTTTCACAGTCGCTTTCGCCCTCCTCGTCATGCATTGGAGGTTCTTCTATGCTCTCTAAACTTTCAAAGCCATCGGAGTTCTCTTGTTCCTTTCCATAAAGCATTCCGCAACAGGCAGGTAAACGAATTCTATTTTCTAGCGAGTGGCCAGTCACACCACATTCTCCAAACTGCCACAATGGCACGGTCATAGCGTCCACAAGAACTTTCAAGTTATCAAGCTCTTCTCGCAAGCGCCCTTCAGCTTCCTGACGTTCAAGAATCAAACCACGATTTGAACTCTGAAGTTCAACAAGATTCTCCTCAAGATATGCCACATGCTGTTCTCGATTGGACATTTTTTCATTGTATGTTTTATTTATGAGATGAAGTTCATTCATCTTCCATATGATTGCTTGCAAATCGTGAGTTTTCTTATCAAGTTGCTGCTTCAAATGAATTGACTCCTGAGCAATTTTTTTTTTGTTCACGTTACTGGATCTATTGGCGAGAACATCAACATTTGCCTTCTCCTCGTTCAAGGCAACTTGGAGTTCAATGCATCTTTCAGTTGCCCTAAGAAGGTCTCTTTCTAATTCTCTTTCACGCATTGTTGTCAATCGCCCCGCAGGGGTCCCCAGGAATTGTTGACGATTGGATATCGATTGACCACGAAGGGATACTCCTGCCCCTGCATCAGCCCCGTCATTGGAATCTACATGATAAGCACCAACCAGCCTTTGCCCCGCCAAAGAATAACGATCAAAGGATTCTAATTCATCAACCTTGCCATGCAATGCAGCTTCTTTCCACGCTTTATTAGTAGCATCAGTACTACGACCCAATGCTTGGGTGCTTGGGCGGTAGGCTCCGGTGGCAGTATCATCATGCAACTCAGACTCCTCGATGAGACCTGCTTCAAGCAATAGACTATCTACATCTATTAAATCATTTAAATCTGGCACGCCCGGTACTCTCTCGATAACTTCTGCTGTTCTACCAGTTCCTTGATGTGCTTTATTTCTTAGAAGTCGGCGATAAAAGCGGCGGAATTGTCTTAAAAAAACTGTTGCTTCATACTCCCGAAACTGACTTGTGCGCAGATTGTGCTCGACTTCTTGCTTCTTTTGTGTTAATAATCTCATTTCATTTTTCACAACAATCAATTCTTGTTGATCCTTCTTCTTTTCTGAGGTGTAAACATCATTTTGTGTCCTCAAAACTGCTACTTCTGATTGCCGTTCCGAGACAAAATTCTCAAGCTTTTCACAAAGCTGACTTAAATTGTCAACTTCCCCTCGGGTCTTGACAACTTCTTCCTGTAGTACAGAAACGTTAGATTCCTGTCTACTTATACTTCTAATGACGTCAGGTGATGCACCATTCATCAGAACTGACTCGATTATTTTCCAGAGTGGTCCATCATACTGTGACTCAACAATTTTTTTATTTTGTGCATCTTGCTTCAATTGAAAACATTCAGCAGATAGCTTGTTTACTAAATCAGCTAAGACACTTTGATTTTGTTGTGCGTCGATCAATTGCTTTCGATAATTGAATGGTGACATGTCCACACATGGTTTGATACAATTTTTAATGTTTTGACTTAAGCGGCCAAATTTCATTGTCCTAATTGATTCAGAAATGTTGTATGATGCAGGTGAAGCCGTCAGTATTACCGATGTGCGACAATTCCCTCCAAATACATCTCGAAGAATATGCGTCAGCTTTGACTGTTTGTGAAGAGTCTCATTGAAATCCCCAAGAATATTCGTATCTTTTAAACTTTGATTTTCAGCGACTTTTTCAATGACAGAGTGTAGCCATGAAATAGATTTATTTATCATCATCGACTCGTGATGTATTGCTGCTCCAGCAGAATCTCCCACCACTTTACCACTGAGTTCACTTCCCGCCATATCAATCATTCTTACTTGGCTGACTTTGGAAATACCGGAAGAATTGTCTTTTTGTTCAATTTTCAGTATGAAAATGGCATGCGATCGTGAAGAATCAGTGTTCATCTTGGTAGAACTCACTGTACGGCATGCATTTCCTCTCATCAGAAGCGATACGACATCAGATTCGTCAAAACAGCAGGCTTCACTAAGACCGTCCAATGTGACTCCCTCATTGTTGGATGAAGACATAATTTGGATGATGCGATTGGTTGGATTTAATAAGTCAAGCACCTTTTCAAGATAAATTTCGACGAATGAACATCGCACTATATACTCAACTGTTGGCGGAGATATTTTTATTTGATGAAACAAATCTTTTATTAATAGATGAATCAGACCTAATTCCTTCTCGATTCCTAATTGTCGCTTCGACTTTGTCTGGCCACACCCCATCATTGTATGTGTCTTCCCACTTCCAGTTTGCCCGTATGCAATCAGAGCACAATTATACCCTTCCAGTGCATGTGTGGCAAAAGGTGTCACAATATGTTTGTATAAAGATATTTGAGTTGAATCTTCACGAAATATTTTATCAAATACAAAATTGAATTCTCCGTCTAATGGAGAATTAATCTTTATTTTTTCCCCACCAATGTTATTATCCATCCCTTCGTTAACGATATCTACATGGGGGGTATCGGCTGAAACACAATTGATACTCCGGCGAGTTCGTTCGAATTTATTAAAAGGCCGTAGACGGAGGTATATGCGAATGGGTTCTTTTTGGAGTGGTTCGTCTATGAGCATAGCAAGACTTTTGGAGCTAGATGAGGCATTCTTCTTGGGTTGTGGCGTCATGATTTGAAGATTCGTTCAAAAGTGGGTAGGGAATGTACATAACCCCTGCTAGGGTACTGTAGAGGTACATACTACATACCCCCCCAAATAAGTAAAAGAAGAGAAGAAGGAAGAAAGAGAGGAGAGAACAGTGGTCCTCTTCATTTTTCTCTCTTCTCGCAATCATGGCAACGAAAGACTGCCACCAGCAGCAGGAAGACTTTTCAGTCACCCTTGCTGCCTCTGCCCGAGTTAACCTCCAAGACCATTTAACTGGGGAAACCTCTCCCCACATTATTCATGCCATCTCAGTTGCACAGCCAGTGCAAAGCTGGACAGTTCTTCGGGATCATATTGACTTTTTGGCCATGGATGTAGCATTGGGAGGCTCCATTACAGGGCTTCCTAGCTGTGAAGCGTGTACAATATTGGGCATGACGATGGGTAGTCAACAAGAGGTGGAGGCTATCTTTAATGCACGAAAGACAGCTCAGGAATGGCTAGCATCTGTTCTTGTTGTTCCTGCAGTAAGGGAAAGTCCAATCATGAGGCAGTTTCTTTGTTATGGCGCCAATGTTGTTCCTACCCAGTTTGAGGGGTTAGCATGGATTAATTTCACTACTGGTGAACCAACTGGGTCCAATTCACACGCAGGTGTAGCTGTTCGTGCACCATCTTCAAGGCCTAACTTAGATGAAATGGAGATGGACGACATGTTTGCATTAGACGATGAACCCCATGATAATCGGGTAGGAGATGGCGATGGGAATTCTCTGGATTCAGAAGATGATGCCGAGTACCTACAAGGACGATATGCGCCCACTGAAGAACCTTTGACGCAATCTGAAATAATGGAGATCCAACAAGATTACAAACAAGTAGAAATGGTTGAAGATGTAGGAAGTTTAGCTCAAAGCTTGGGTGCTAGTCATTTAGGTCGAAGTTTGAACTTGCAAAAGGAAATGGTCAGTTTCAAGCAACATCAAATGAAGGGAGAGCAGCAAGAAAGAAATCAGCAAGCTAAACAAAGTGGAATTACTATAATGGCTCAATCAGATAGCACTTTAGTGGAAAGTAGCCAATCAACCTCGCCTTTTGCGGGAGGAATTGGAGGGGCTATGGCGAAAGCTGAAAGCTTTTCTTCTTCCCCACAATGTACTCAAGCCCATGTGAAAGGGCTCGGAGATAGTTTTCACAGGACAGCTCCTGTTTCCGCTCCCAGTCTTGATTCATTCAAGATGATCAAAGTTATTGGAAAGGGTTCTTTTGGTGAGTCATCCATAAATTTGTAGTATCCCTTGCTTGCCCATATCTAATCTATGTTAATATTTATAATGACTCCAGGCAAAGTATTCCTTGTACGAGAAAAGCAAACCAATGAAATGTTTGCTCTCAAAGTGTTGAAAAAAGACAACATTATCAAGCGTAACCAAGTTGAGCACACCAAGACTGAACGGTCCGTTCTAGGCTATGTAAAGCATCCTTTCATAGTGGGGTTGAACATGGCTTTTCAATCTAAGGACAAACTCTATTTCGTGCTAGATTATTGTGCAGGTGGCGAGCTTTTCTTTCACTTAGGCAAAGTGGGGAAGTTTTCCGAGCAGAGGGCTTGTTTTTATGCTGCAGAAATTACTCTGGCCATTGACTATGTTCATGATCTTGATATAGTCTACCGGGACTTGAAACCTGAGAATGTGCTGCTAGATTCTCGCGGTCATGTTCGCTTGACAGATTTTGGGCTGTCGAAAGAGGGTATATCGAAATCATCTAGCGGGGCCAATAGTTTCTGCGGCACCCCTGAGTATTTGGCACCCGAAATTCTTAACAGGCAAGGGCATGGTCGTGCCGTAGATTGGTGGTCCTTAGGGGCTCTATTATACGAAATGTTGACTGGTCTGCCCCCGTTTTACTGTCGTGACCGTGAAAAACTGTTCGAAAAGATTCGTCGAGGCACATTAGAATATCCCAAATATTTGTCGTCGAGAGCGCAGCAAATCTTGAGGGGGTTGCTAACTAAGGATCCCCAACGAAGACTTGGCTCTGGCCCTAGTGATGCTGACGACATCAAGGCACAAGATTTTTTTGCCGATTTGAACTGGGAAAGGCTAATGAGAGGTGAGGTAGCACCACCATGGGATCCTCAAATCAATGGGAGTCTAGATACGAGTCAGTTTGATCATGAGTTTACCAACATGCCTTTGAACAGTCCTGGCGCTTTCCAAGTGAGTCTGTGATATTCTGAACCTGTTTAACCTTCTACTGCTTCTCAGCTCATTGTTTATTGTGCAATGCAAAAAAGGGGCATGGCTTTGGAGCCACTTCAGACAATGTGTTTGAAGGTTTCACTTTCACAGACAGGTCTTTTTATGCACCCCCCTGGAGTAGAGCATGATCCCCACCATGAACATGAATGTCCTCTAATGCAACCCAAGATTATCGACTCAAGGCTGTATTTCTTCCTTTAAAAGCAAATAGAGTATTAAATTTCCGAAAAATTGACAGGGTGCTTCGAAATCACGTGGCCCTGACTTGCCAATAAATTTATTAATTGAATGAGTATGTAAATGAATTCATACTTTCCATAGGTTGGATCTTGGCAACATTGTAGTCTTTCGTTATATATGACTTTTCTCGAGGGGCAAAGAGATAGATAGATTGGAGTCGCATGGTTCAGATCCTCGAAGGTCACCATTGTACATCTCATTCTTGGCATAGGAAAAATTTCGCTTGATGCCATGAATCGAATCACATGATAGCAAGATATTTCGGCCTCCAAGCAGGATAAGGCACATTCACGGAATAACAATTAAAAAATTATAATGGTACTCCCTAGAGAAAAATACTTAGCTAGATCTAAAGGAGAGATTGCATGCATATTATCATTTTTAGTTTAATATATATACCTAGCTGGAGCAACAGATTTTTTAGTCGGCTGGTTTTAAAGGTTGAAGTAATCAATTCATATTTTAAAAGCACTTTAGATTGGTTTAATTTATATAATGTCTCCAATCAGGGTGTGCTTTTCGCTTAGGGGGGCGAAGAACGTACGACATTTCGGGTGTGTTCATCTTTATTGCTGATGAAGAGCTCAATATAACGGGATCCGATGGTGCTCCTATGTAGAGTCATAGCTGCCTTTGCGTCTGCTGCGTCATTAAATGCAACATAGCCTTCCCCAGTTGCCCTTCCATCTAAGTGATATGTTAGCAAGATGCTAGATTCAATCGGTTTGTTTTCTTTGAAAAAGTCGAGGACATCTTGTTTAGTGGATTGGAATGGCAATCCTCTCATTCTTATAAAGCCAGTGTGAGGCCCATCCCGGGTACCTCCACCCTGTCCACCCTTTTGGATTCCCTTGTAGAAGCCTCTTCCCCCATGATTCCCACTCCTACCTCCATAACCTCTCATGCCACAAGAAACACCTCCGTTGTTCCCAGGAATGCCCCTTGTTTGGGCAGGCGAAGGAGACCCCGATTTACTCCAAGCAGAGGGAGCAGATGTAATTGATTGTGCTAATTCCACAGGAACGTCAGATGAATCATCCGCCCCAGAAAGGTTCACGGCTGTCTTATCCTCTTGTCCTTCGATTGAACCATTGGCCAATAACCCACCTATACCATGATGCCAATGATGATGTTGCTAAGAAATGTGAAAGTCAATTGACATCATTGTACAAGAAAAAATACACTCAAAGACTCACAGAAGCGATCGCAGCATAGTAGTCTGAACGTTTACCTTGAAAAATTTCAAGGTAACGATTTCCCATATTTTGATGATCTCTAATTTGATGTTTATTTTATGAGAAATATGAAAGACAGAAGATAGAAATGAAAGACTAAAGAGAGGGAGCTCACCGTTGTAATCCCATCTGAAAATCCATAGGATTGGCAAATACAACAAAAGCCTCTCCCGAATCTTCATGAGACACTAAGACGACGTCGATCACAACAAGACCCTGAAAAAATACTAGTACATCTTCGAGCGTTGCTTCAAACGGAAGACCGCGAACGCGAGCACATGGAAATGGTCCCAAAAGGGCTTCCAATGGATCCATGGAAGGTGCCAGACTTTGAACGTGCTGACTCCCATCAAGCACTCCAGGCTGCATCCCGCTGTGGTGGTATCTAGTCATGTCGTTTATGATGAGAAAATTTTTTAGCACTAAAGACAAAAATTCTCCCAATCTTACCCTGATTGTCCATGAATCATCTGGCTAAATCCACTCCAATTAGGATCAATACCAAAACCGAGAAACGGCTGCTGCATACCTTGCTAAGATTAGCACAAACAAACCTAGGTATGGTACGAAAAAAGTCAGATTCACTTTTAGGGGTATCTCATAGATGGACCCGGGGGAAGAAAAACGCAAGAGGGGGAAAAGAGAAAAAAGAGAAAAATCAAAGAGGGAAGAAGAGAGGAGAGGAGATATTAGTAAAATAAACCAATGATAAGTTGGCTTTAGTAATAGCAAAGCGTAGTACTATGAGGATATATGGAGGAAGTTATTTATAACATATCTTTTGTGTGTCAGCTAGTCTTAATTTAAGTGAGTCACCTACCATTTAACTGTCTGTACGATAGGCGTACACAACTTTTTCTTCCAAATGTACAGAAATATTTACATTTTTCTGCATGCTAGAGTAGGTATGATCATACTGGATATTATTATTGGTAGAAAGTAGAATCCATTCATTATTGGGGTAGTTGTCAACATAATAATTCAAAAATTGAAGGAGGTAGCATTGATATCAATGCAGCCTTATTGTGGGTGTAGGAGGTATATAAACACCATTCTATGAACTTATACTTATAACAATACATAGTAATAGATTTAGATAATTACAAGGTTATCATATAAACCAGTTTCAGCTTGCCCATAGCCTGTTTGTGCTATATCGCTATGACCTATACACAGTGGCTTATTACAACTCTAGGAGTTGGAAACATTCGCCTCTTAGATATCCGATTTGGCTACTTCCTTAGTGTGGACTCATTACATTTACATATTATAAGCAGAAGCAGTATATTTTAAAATAGATCAATTTGACATATTTTAACCCATTTTCAGAAATACTAGAATATTCTGTTGTACTAAGGACTCTCATAAAAACAGCTACCCGATGGCTTGGTATTGATAATCACTCCAATATGAGGTTGAATACTTAGAACAACATAAGCCCTCTTTGGTAGAGTGGCTAGAGTTCCGCTTTTTTGCTCAAGGAACTAAGTAAGAACCCCATTGGAGATGGTGGGAAGTGTGAACGGAACCTCACAGGCAAATTGTGGCCGGTAATGGATACCAAAAAGATCACCTCGATCCGACACAAAAAACTGTTGAGTAAAATGCAACTAGACTATGTTGGCCAATATTGCTGAGCATATAATATTGGTCAATACCTATTGAACCAGATTTCATGCTGAATCCAATGGTGGTGGTGGTGACATTCCACCAAATTAAACACAGGAGCCAATATTTAGCCTAGAAGTCTCAACATTGCAAAAATGTAGGTGATGTTTTATGCAGCACTTTACTTTTGCAATATATCCATCAAATATTGACAATATCAAAGGTTATAACACCCTATCCTACCTAAAATTGCACGTAGAATTCGAATATTGCAACCGCTTTGAGCCAAATCCAACGTGGGACGCAGTATTGCAAATATAAGATTTTGCTGTCAGGCTACTAAGGTCAAAAAATGAAAATTGAATCTTATCACATGACCAACTTCAGAATGTATTCTTCAGGTGATATATAGCAAACTTTGTAATGTACAGATTGCAATATATATTATATTTAATGAGATATGGTCGATAACAAATACCCTACATATAACCTAAACCTAACTAATTTCAACTCAGAAAGGTACTTTGGCTGAAATAGGTGTTTTATATATATTCAATCAAGTGTGCCGCACTAATGGAATATAAAACCTTGGGAAGATTCTGACTGACTTATGGTGAAAAACCGTCGCAGCCCGCTACGGCTACGGTCTAGAGTGAATTGGGATTAGTTACTTGCAATGTCATTTATCTAAAGAGCTCACCGGAAGAATTGAGCCAAAATCACTCCATCATATTTGATAATCGTCAATAAAGAGAAAAACACTAATCTAATGTGTCAAATCTAACTTGTTAAAAAGCGTGAGTGTGCGTAAATTTACTGGGGCAAGTTCTAATAGTTTTGGCAAGAGTTTAAGAGTAGTATTATTCCTTATTCCGACAAATGGTTTCTTTTGTACTATCAAGCCATTATATCCTCCCTCATCAACATACTAATCAGTACAAAAAATCTATCATACATTGAATGTCGCAGTTCAGAACCTAAATTGATTGAAAGAAAGAAAAATATGTCAATAAAGAGTGGGGGGACATAAACAAAAACAGAAAATCTTAAAAGATGCTTACATGTTGTCGTTCAAAGACTGAGTCATAGCCTCAACACCACCTAAATGATTGTGACATCCCTGACCAATTAAACCAGCAGCAGCCCACATAGCTAACCTTCCGTTGGCAATTTCTTGTGCTTGAAGACGAGCGGCCTTGGCGGGGTCTCCCTTCATATAACCCAAGGGATCTAAGCCAAAGTCACCGGGAGCACGGTCACCACTCTCCCGTCCACTTGTGGCGGCAATGCCACTAATGGCTTCAAAGATAGTAATGAAAAGTAGTGCCGCGGCAATATATTGAGGGTGCGAGTTCCAAATTTGCCAGAATGCATCCGTTTGACATTTAGCTGTGGCGGCTTCACACCCTATAGCTGGTCCGAAGATTTCAACTTGGAGGAAACCGGCAACTGCAAGCATGGCAACACGGCAGTGTTTGATTTCGGCCTCACGGAGCCAGTAGAGATCAATACCTACATCATCAATGTTAGATAGACCAAGGGGGTCGAAACCTACATCTCCGGCCATAGATCCATCAAGCTTTCAAGATTAATAATATGTGAAGAGATAGTCAATGGTGAGATGACGTGATCAATAATATACGATACGAAAGTGAAGAAGACAAAGTAATCATGAACTGACAAGTGCTGGTCTGTTTAAGAATGGAAGAGCTTGACTCTTCTCGGCATTAAGTGCAACCGAAGACCGAGTCGAAGGTGTTGGGACAAATGCGGCTGCCGAGCCGACAACGGAAGCAATGATAACAGATTTCATATTAGGAGAGAGTAAGCTTATTATTCCTCTAGAGAGAGGGTATAGTACCTAGCAAGTGAACACCAAAAGGTTAGTGTCCCTCCATCGATCTAATTTTACAAAAATTAGACCCTTACTTGATTTAGACAATTTTTTTCAATAAATAACCAATTATGTCTATATTGTCTTCAATTTTCAGGGGGAGTCTATTAGATATATTTTGTTCCACGGGATTATTTCAGTTGAAGTTCAAAAGAAAAGATTTTGCTATTTTAGCGATTTCGATTTTGCCCCCGCACTTTTAAATGCAGCCCTGCAAATCCTTCGTAGCAGATCTGATTTCTGATAATAATAATATTATTACAGTACATATATATTAGCAGACATCCAATAAACATGGGAGATTCAGCCTACTCATTCTCACTAACAACATTCTCCCGTACTGGAAAATTACTTCAAATTGAATACGCACTAAATGCAGTAGCCAATGGGCGTATTGCTTTAGGTATTGCAGCCACGGACGGAGTAGTAATAGCAACGGATAAGAAATTCAGTAGTGCATTAGTTGAGGGTGAAAATGTTAAAAAAGTTGAAAAAGTGACAGAAGGGAGTGGCTTTGTTTATGCTGGCGTTGGTCCAGACTATCGTGTGTTGGGTGAGTTTATTACACGAATTGAAAAAAAAAATGTTATTGATGCATACTTACCCAATATCCTGCAGTTCGAAAGGCACGCAAGTCAGCTCAAGCATACTTTCGTGAATATCGAGAGACAAAACCTGTAGGACAACTGGTTAAATCGACAGCGTCAATCATGCAAGAATATACACAATCAGGTGGAGTGCGTCCATTTGGTGTTAGTCTATTAGTAGCGGGCATGGATGGGGATTGTGTGCCAAGGCTATTTCAAGTTGATCCTAGTGGGGCATACTTTGGTTGGAAAGCTACTGCCATTGGAAAGGTGCGTGTTTATATTGAACTTTACTGGTGGTAGCTGACTTTTTTTCAACATAATCATCTCATGATCCACCACCAAATAATATTTAAAAGGGATATGTCAACGCCAAAAACTTTTTGGAGAAGAGATACCAAGATGATATGGAACTTGAAGATGCTATTCATACTGCTCTCTTGACATTACGTGAGGGATTTGAGGGTGAAATGAGTGGCCATAATATTGAGGTTGGGGTAGTTAGTAAAAGTGATGGCAAGTTTCGTTTGTTGGCACCTGAGCAGATTCAAGATTACTTAGATGAAGCCAATTAAAAGATTTTTGTTGACTCCTCACCTTTATCACAGATATAGTATATACAGTAACTTTACGATGGTTGGATAACTAGTGATATGCTTGAGAACATTTCGCTTGTGTATTGATACAAGGTAACAACATCCTATCTCCCACACAGAAGTGAATTTTTGAAGGCTTGTCCTTACTACTTCTACCCTTTATCTATAATAGTCTACAGTTGGTAGTCAATATAGAAATCATCTCGACAAATTATTTCACAAGGAGGACTTCGTTCCATATGCACTAGTGCGAAACCGAGAAATGTATGTTTGTGTCGCAATTCTGTATTGTGTATAGTGATGTAGTAAATTTAGTTAAAGTTGTACTACCATTCATCATTTGACATACCACAAACTATCCCCTTAATGGACTATGCCACATCTTATCCAATGCAGTTGTGCACGCTGATTCCGAATCTGGTACTATCTTGTTATGATAGCATAAACTGATTCACTAAGTAGAAGTGCTTGATATTGATAAAAAATGGCCATTTTTCAAAAACATGAATCTACACTACGCCGCTGATTCTATGAACTACAAATATGTGGAGAGAGCAGCAGTAGTGATGATACGTTATCAATTCCTAGTCCACATCTTGAGACTCATTTTCTTGGCAGGACTTGATGCTCGTTTCAGATTTACAACTATTCAAAGAACTAGAATGGGATGATCCCATTCAGCTCGAATAGAAGTTAGTGCATATGACATTGGGACATTCGATTTAACAGATATATTAATATGCTCCTTCCGTTACAACAATAACAGTCATGAGTTTGAGTAAAGTGAGGGAGAGTTTAAAGATCCGATGGATTTATTTTGTCCAATCGAATGTTTGGTGTTGGTACCCGGCCGTGCTAATCCAAGCCTTCATCCAGATGATCATGTATTAGCACAATGGGAGTCTGAATACAGTGCTGATAATCGTGAACACGAGGAAGCAATCGTGAGGGATAATCGAGCTCGGTTGTTTGCTGACAAACTTGTTCAGCGCATTCAAAAGTTGATGCGACGTTCAATGGTATTTAGAATGAAGGGGCTTGAGAAGATGGTTAGTATTAAACCATTGAGGGATAGTATTAGATTAACATCCATATCACGGATCGAATTTGTAGACGCAAACATAACCCTGCCAAATTAGATGTTCTTACCGCTGACGTAACTATAAGAATATCTTATATCGTAACATTAGGGTCTTGATGGGGGGAAGAGATGAGATTAGTTTGGACACGTAACCTTGATAAAGCGTGTTTGATGGTGCGTTTATATAATTAAAATCAATACCAATACAAATGAACTACATAACATTAATGAGTGTACATGCTCTTAAATTGTATATTCTGCTGCTGTAGCTACTCGAGGTAATCGAACATTAATAACCGTAAGTGCCGGCTGGCAGTTTTCACAGGATCTCATGTTCATCTTGCCATTCTATCCGTGTTGCCATCAATCAGAGTAGTCAGAGGATCACTTACAAAGCACTAATAAAGATTCATCATCCTGTTCGTGCTGTTGCTACAGATATGGTTGGACTAGCTTGAAATATAATTACAACACGGCAATTCTAGCAAAGTTATTTTAATTATCATAATCATATTTATTCCTCGTCTATGTTGATCGTATCCTGTTGTAGTTGTATCCTCAATGCCTCTGTTGTCTGCATTAACATCTATTAACATACGCTGTCTCAATATCTCTTCTAAAATGTCGCAATACACGACGACAGCACGGCATCTTACAGATACGTCTATTATCTGCGGCCTTTGTGTTGATGTGCCACCGCGCTGAGAGCCGAGAAGCTACCCAAAGCAGGATATCAAACATTCGCGTGACTTGTTTAGCGTTAATGGTTTTTGGCCGGATATGTTAGCAAGGAGACAAAAGTTAGTGTTTCTTCCATATCTTTTTGGATATGTTGCCTAGGCCCCTCTATGTAGCCTATTATGCGTTGAGCCATCCTCCATCCAGTGCATGCGTTCACAATCTCACCAGCGGCTAACATTGCAATGCCATCGAAGAGCATATACTAAGAGGTATATGATACGATCAATCTGTTACTTTGCTATGATATATCTCGAGTAGCAGCTAATCATTTCAAAACTTAGCCGCGGCTAGAAAAGTTGGCCGCTATTATTTTACTTTCTCTTTTGTTGCCTTGACTGCATTCTTTCATTTTATTCTGACAATAAATTCTCCTGCAGTGCTTTCCCTTACCAAAATTACAACACATCTGCTAGTCCTTTACCCTTTCTCCACCAATGAAGCATCATAGGAATGTTCAGTGAAGTGGTAAAAAAAGGACCAGTGAAGAAACTTCTCATCGGCAGATTGAAACAATAGCAAATAATTTCAACTGGATAGTTATCTTCTGTTAAGAGTGATACCTTCAATGGAAGGGCATCCCTTACAATCAGGGCTCTGGAGAAGGAGAAGCTGCTTGTTTATCACTTCCACTTTCATCTGAGAACCCCACTCAGTGTAACATTGTTTCGCTTGATTAAAGAAGCCGAGTGCACTCTTATTATCACCAATCTTCTTGTAGTGGTTGCCTGCTAGCTCACATGCTAATTTTCCATGCAATACACAATTTGTTAGTAAAAGTGCTAAACAATCATGCGATACAACACATTCAACAAATACACAATTTCACATATAAAACTTGGTTTCACTATCAGAGTCTAACCATAGGTTCTGCTTACCTAAAGCTTGCTCGTGAATAAATCTTGAACATCGAGCACTTGTAATTGCAGCAGCATATGAAGCCTTGGCTTCCTCATGATTGTTGTGAAATGAGAAGTTCTCTGCTTCCAATAAATGTACTTTGTTTCGAAAGTTCCAACGAGAATATGCTGTTGCAGTTTTCAGAGTGCTAATAGCGGCATTTGGGATTAATCTTAACTTGGCAGTATTCTGTCTCTTGAGCATCTGAAATGTATTTATTCCATGAATAAACGTAATTATCATACTACTAAGCTTTCCATTATCAACCCTCATCTTACTTATTTTGCCAACGTAATGGTGGCATCGCTCGTTGTGCCCTTGCCAATATGCTTGAATAGCCTTGTGAAAAAAGATAGCCTCTGAGATGTTTTGACTTTGCACTGCATTACTATTCGAATGAATTTGTGAACTAGTCGTTGCACCCTTGTCGATCAGTATCGATATAGTCTCACGAAAGATAGATAGATACGTCTTTGCAAAGACGTTTTGATGCGTAGTAGCAAGTCCCCAGTAGTAGTCTACTTTACCAAGCAGAACGGAGAGCTTCTCTCCGGAAATGATCATGGTTTTCATATGTTGGATCATACTAAGAAAGGCAATGGATGTTGTACCAATACTCATTCCCAGATCGAACCCTTGTCTAAGCATGTCACCACAGAGTTGTAACGGTTCGCTATTAAATGCCACAAAGCCATAGTAAGTCATATCTGTAAACAGTGTTAGTTACAGTGAAACGTATAAACAAAGAAACAGCGGCAACAAAGAGGTTTCCCAGTAACTTACAAAGATATGGGAGTTGATCTGACGTGTGATATCGCTTCATAGAGCATGACATGGCAGCTCTCCCTATCTGGCTGCCGCCAGGAATGTCAATAGCCTTATTGCATATCATGGCAGCAAATGCGATTAGTCCTATGTGCAGTGAAGCAGTAAAGAAATAATGAGACAAAACTGCTTTGATTGGTAACAAAGTTATCAAAGACACACCAGCACGTACCACTTATCGAATACGTACATATTTGTCCAGACATAGTGAGCTGGATCATTCTACAACAGATGAAAGGAAACATCTCTGGCTTTGCATTATGAGCAACAGAAGTCATTAGAGTGTAGAACTTGAGGCAATTTCTCGTCTTCTCATCACATTCTCTCATTGCTAATAAGTGAGAATCTGATATGCCCTTAACCATAGACAATGTGGATCTAATCATCTCAGAAGTTTGTTTAGGGCTCATTGATTGTGGAACTGCCTCACCAAGCTGGGACAAGACCTCTCGACAAGTATTATAGGTAGCACTAACTTCTCCACGATCTTGTTGAATCGTACCAAGAAGAAGGTGAAAGCTTAATTTGTCTTCGATACATCGACATCTTTTCATTTTTTCTTGTGAGATGGAGCGTGCCTTCTCGACGTCTCCACATGAGTATGCAGATTTTGATAAGAGAAACGATATTCTAAGACTCCTCTCGTAGTGACACTCACAATGATCGTCTGGCAGCAAAGACATTGCACTGCCCAGGTATGAGCTTGCAGATGAGTAATCAGAGCTGTTAAATGCCTTTACACCAGCCATTTCATTGATATCAATTAGATCAAGGCGTAAATTGGGAGAGCTTTGATCCCATGAGTCATTGACACCCTTATTGATTTGATCAGCGACAAAGAAGATGATGTCATCCAGATCAGACTTTCCCTTAGCTATTGAGTATAATGACATCCCGATACTGTAATGATACTGATGGGGAAGAGAATAGTAATTGAGTGGGTCATATTTGATATTTCAAACAATTTCCCCGTTTACTTCAATAACACTGACCTTGTTCTTACTGTCACTGGGTATGAGAGAGTATGCCGCCTCCCTAACCTTGTCGTGTACAAACTTAAAACCTGTAGTTCCAATCTTGACCATGCAGTCCTCTGCAACAACCTGCTTTAAATCATTACGGATGTTGGGATAGTCTAAAGTTTGGCTAAGGTAAGATACAACAGACTCCTTGATCATTATACCAAAACATGCTGCAACTTTCAGGGCAGTCTGTACATTCTGTGGAAACTCAGTCATCTTGGAAGACAAGAGATAGAGCACATTACCACTGACATCTTTTGCGCTAATACTGTCCTCTTCCCACTGCCATGTCCTTTTACTAGTGTTGTATTTCAGTAGACCATCCTCTACCAATGATTTCAAAAAGGCAAGTACAAAGAATGGCTGAGTGGTGCGTAGTAGATCATAGGGTAGGAAAGGATGTGAGCTTAGATTCAACTTTGTGGGCATAAGAGAAAAACAAACGCACATTGCCTTTTGTCTTTTGATACACAATATTAGAGAGGGGTTCACATATTCGGGGGAATAGACACAAAGCATCAGATACCAGGGTATTAATATCCTCTGGATCGAGGCCCTCCAACCTAAGAGCAGTAACAGGCAGGTCGAATTCCTTCAGCGTTCGTATGAGACGGAACACTTCATGACTAGGATGTACCTCATTGGACCGGTAACTTCCAACAAAGAAGAGACAGCTAGATCCAAATGGGTCACAAAGAATGCTTTCTATCAACTTAAGTGCTTGACAATCGCACCACTGAAGATCATCCAGGAAGAGCATTACTGGATTCTTCGAAGAAGAAACAACTCTCATGAAACGTTGAAGGGTGAAGCAAATAGACTGCAAGTTAACTTGATCATTATTTCCTTGCACTTCATTTGACTGTGTTGCATAAAATTGAGGTGAAAAGGCTTTGACATTTGGTAGCAAATGAGCTAGCACAGATAAATCATTTCCGAATTCAGTCACAAGGTTGTTAATGGTGAGGAGTAAAGACTGGGGGGAGCTTTTCTTACATATCAAGAAGCAAAGATCGTTGAATACAGATATAATTTCCAAAAGAGATCGCTCATTTGACACTTCATCAAACTTGTATGTGATGACATAACCCTCACACATGTCAATTCTTGCCGATAAACTATCAACGAGTCGACTCTTGCCACAACCCGAGAAGCCGTTGATGAAGAAAGCTTCAGATCTTCCCTCTGATACTCTACAGAAGGCATCAGTTATCAAAGTTACTTCTCTCTCCCTCCCATATAATTTATGCTCTCTAAATAGAAGCCCGACACTTTTACCATCCTCTGATGTTGGACGATCAGGCTCGTAAAGGAAACGTGCTGGGTCAAGTAACAACAGATGCAAGTCCTTGATCACGGTATCTAGAGAGTCATATGCAAAATCAGGACGATCGTCTTCCCCACATTCTAGCAGGTTCTGAATGCCAAAGTTGCACTTAGTATTAATTTTCTTGGGTTAAGTGTAAAAACACAGCTTGCACAAAGATCCAAAAGAGATTGTATCTTACCTGAACTATCATGCACAAAGATGACGGGAAACCCAAATCTACCAACGGGACATACGTCGTATTCCCCACAACCCGCTGTGCCGAACTTGGAAAGTCAGCTACACTTGGAGATTTCCTTACCTTCTTTTTCGTGTGTAGTTCTTGACTTATGCTTCTTTCATTCTTCGACGGTGATATCGAAAGATGAGAGAATACTTCATATAATAATATACCAAATCGTAAACATCGTGCATCTTCTTCAATCTGACTAACTGCAAATGATGTACCAGAGGCTAATTTACCCCCTTTATTGGGGAATTCTGCCTCAAGATATCGTCCAACTGGTTGACTATTACCCCCACCATTATCATAATACCCACTGAATAAGAACGATGGTTCATAAATATTTACTGATAGTTTTGGTGTTATCATATCCACTCCTTTCAAAGGGGGATAATAATGCGACAACATTTCACAGCGAATAAAATATTAGTACGGATTAGAAAAGAATGTATAAACATGTACAAACAATATACAATAACAAATTGCAAGCTAGATCGTCTTTTACTCTCACCTACAATATCATTCCATGCATAAGGATTAGAAGCCATAGCCTCCTTGTCACCCGAAATCCTAACAATAAAGTTATCAATACTACATTGATCTTGAATAGATATCGGAGATAAGACTGAGGGGTGGGATCGATCATGTCGTAATAGTTCTGTAATGCCATATGCTATGGTTGTTTTACGTAAGATCAATACATTCTGTCGTTCTTTCTCACCAAACCCTGCAACTAATTGGGCAGAGGCCTCGCCCTCTATCCATTTACGAAGGGGGATTAGTTTGTTCTTGTCTATGTTTTTGGGTGGTGGCTTTGTTGCAGTTGTCATATTAATAATTTACTATTATTTCCATTGTTTCTTCAAAATGCAAGAAACGGTTTCCTCCTTCAAAAGTTGGAGATACCTTACCTCTCTATGTACGGCGCTTGGAAATTAGAAATCGGATTTTGACTGATATGGCCAAGGCTGAGATTAGCAAGAGAGTAGAAGATATATTGAGAAAATACATGATTGATGCGCATCAATCAGAGCTTATCAGCAACAGCAGAATCCTCCTGTTGAACGTTCCACCCAAGATATCAAGCGCTATGCCAACTATGTCGCGACTAGGATACTGCGATGATCCTCTTGAATCTTGGGTGCTCATCATTCATTATCATGTCACTTACATCATGAACCGCACTGCTCGCAGTGTACTCAATATCGCACACCTTATGAGAAGCTATATGGACAAACGCCCGACATCAGTGTCATGACTCAGTTCCAATTATGGGAGCCAGTGTTATTCCACAATCATCTCACCACATTCCCTTCTACCTCTACCAAGATACTTGTGCGCTTCGTTGGTTTTTCAGACTCGGTTGGAAATGCAGGATGTTATAAAGTATACAATGAAGCTACTGGTCAGACCCTTAGCAGAGCATTACTATTCCGCCTCGGTGAACGCCTATATGAAAAGTATGGAGTGGAACCATATCCGTCGCGCCCAAGTGTGGGAGCCAGATGATGTACCCACTGAACTGATCAAGTCAGGTGGAAACCCTGAACGAGGAGAACCAAGCCCAATTCCCATTGGGATCAAGAAAATGCTAAATCGAACCTTTTTGCTACAAGATGAGACAGATGGAAGTCGCCATGTGCGCAAATCACTGCG
>Ga0214480_100040_pt1 | contig 46109 bp, 37 predicted proteins | sample M1_20Mar14CPVII9_3_FD_165042 | JGI IMG/M metagenome (GOLD analysis project Ga0214480, IMG submission 165042) | Marine eukaryotic communities from Monterey Bay, California, United States - M1_20Mar14CPVII9sort6BwellE17 | ecosystem: Environmental > Aquatic > Marine > Unclassified | place: USA... | reverse complement strand
CTGCCGATGTAAATGGCTCATCGACAGCTACTAAAACAACATCTCCCAGATTATCATCTCCAGTTGGTGCAAAGAAGAGGATGGCCAACTTTCTTAAATCAAGAAAATCTATTGAATCTGCATCATCGCCACCATCTTCTCAAGCTGTAGATGATGGCAATGGATCTCAAGATATAGAAGACAATACTCCAAGTCATGAGGAAGATAATGCCAACACAGAAGGTCAGGAGGAGAAAGATACTCCAAAGTCTGCTAAAGGAGGTACGAGTAAAACGTCTGTATTCAAATCCAAATCAACAACAAAGCCGGTAGGTGCATCAGCAGCGGCAGCTGTACCAGACTCTTCAAATTCAACCCCAGTCAATGAAGGTGCATCATCTCAGTCCCCTACTAATAATGAACAACAGCCACCAATAGATAAGATGAAAACTCATATGAAGAAGATTGCCTCAATTAAACAACAAATTAAGCAAAGCAGTCCACAAAGACAGCCAAAACCAAAGCAACCAAAACATATTCCCTCTTCACCAACAAAACAATCTACTCAACTAGCACCAAACTCTAGGAATAGACAACCAAAGAAGAATTTAATACCAATCACCCAATCTCGGAGTAAGAAACCAACCAGTAACATGATTAAAGCAAAGTCACGCCAACGATTGGTATTAGAACAAGTTGCATCACAATACTTTTTAAGTGAGAGGAATCAACAGCGCAATAATAAGTATGTTGGCGTGGTTGATTATGGTTGTGATGGAGATGTTAAAGGAAGTAGTACCATGGGCAATATTGTAAATGAAACTTCCAAGACAGATGCTGATGAGAATGTAGATAGAGAAGCTGTAGTTGAATTCTTGGAGGGACATATTCAAACTGGTGACGAAGATGATGATGGGTTTGTAGTAGAAGGAGAAGATGCAAAGAATTTAAGTATAATCACTGAGGCGAGTTTGAGTTCATGTTGTTCTCGAACATCCGCTAGTGATAATAGAAGTCGAACTAGTGGCGATACTGGATCATATGAATCGCAAATATCACGGGAAACAAACATTGATCGGATATTGGAAATCGCAAGTGATCATCTATCACTCGGTAAGAATGATTTGGCATTATTGGCATATAGAAGAGCAATGAAGGTTGCCTTTGCTGATGTTATGAGAGTGAAACAAAAGTTAGTTGAGGTTAAAAAACGTCAACAGGAGGGTAATTTGGATACAGCTACAGCAGAACTAACACGGAAGGAGGAACAACAGTTTGAGTTATCGTTACTGGAGGTGGCATCACGTGTTGCTGATGTTCATAACAATATGGGAGTAGTACATGAGATGAATCGTCAGGAAAGTCCGCGTTAGTGTTGTTTTATTGTATGAATTCATGTGTTCAATATGAAGTACTTGATATCTGAGTGCTTCATTTGAACTTATTTTGCCTTTATTTGATTGCCTTTGCGAATCTCATGTACTAACAGAAGTTACTATCGTCTCTCTTCCATCTTCATAAACTGTGAAACGCGCATCTTCCAGTATGAAAAGGCCAAGAGCTCATATGAAGATGCATTAGAAGTGTATCATAATACATGTAAACGATTCGAAGAAAAGGGTGATCCTGATGTAGATCGGACGTCAGCGAACGTTGAACGGATGACACTAGCATGTAATTCAGAGAGTTCACGAAGGGCTTTACATGATAAGGCACTCCGAATTGCCAAGAATGTAGGACAGGAACGAAAGTTGGCTAAACGACAAAGTATGCTAAATGAGGCAATATCAATATTAAAACAAGCTTTGGAGTTGGAGGGTGAGACTATCGGTTTATCTCACCCCGTGGCCGCCGGAACTTTGATTAGTATGGGAAAGTATTATTATGAACTGAGAGAGTATGACTCTGCTGTTTTTGAAATACGACAAGCTATAACCATATTGCGCAATGCACTGGGCGGATTACATCCCCAAGTGGGTAAGAGCACATTGCTATTGGCAAGTATATATGAACGACATGGGGTGGATATCTCTCCGGTGGGTACAAACAAGGATGATTCTGAGTTGGAGTTGTATGTAGATGCCTTGGAACCGCTAAAGGCTAGATTGGGAGAAGTCCATCCAGAGATTGGTTGTCTTTATTCCAAGATTGGGTATCTATATGGCAAGAAGGGTGATTCAAACTTGGCACTTTTGGCATATAAGGCAAGTTTAAAGGCATATGGCGAGCCGTTCAGTACTGTTGTTTCAAGTGGAGTTAATAAAGAAGTTTTGTCAATATGGGCATGTGTTAGTGAACATCTTTTGGGTCTGAAGTTACATGAAGAAGCGGTAGTTGCTAGCAATCGCACATTATTCCTCCTCCGGTTGTCAAAGAATACTCTTTTCCAAGGTGCGCAAATAACATCATCCAACAGCAGCGTGAATAGCAGTGGTGGCGCAGCCTCGACATCTAAGAAGTCTCAGTCTCAAATGACTATAACTTCTGATACCTACTATGAGTCACTGTTCACAACTTTACAAACATTGGCACAAGCGCATACATCTCTTCAGAACTACTCATTGGCAAGAGATGCATGTGCTGAATCACTTGATCTTGCTTGGGAAATGGCTCTGTCGACGAGCAGTAGCTCAAATGATAATGCCTCAATCCTCAGAATTGTTCGAGGATTGAAAAGAATGGGGAAGGCGACGTTACTTGAAAAGCATTATGCACCTGCTTTAGAATGCTTCCTGCCGGCTCTTCAACTCTTGAGATCTAGTAAGGAATTGGAATCCACCCTAGACTGTGCAAGTGTACTAGGTAGCCTTGGATTCTTACACCTCAAGCTGAGAAAGTTTACAGAGTCGAGCAACTTCTTGAGAGAGTGCTTAAGATTATATGAAATGAATGGTGAGGGTGACTTATATTATGTGCTGTGTTGTTTTGCTGGTATGTTTGATCTCCGATTCTCATAATAAAAATCCTTTCTTTTTGTTTTAGGTGTTGATGGCAATGATCGTGAGACGAGGAAGATCCAATCATGGTTAGAACTGTCCACCTCTAGAGAGGATGAGCTTCATGCACCTCCTCACTTCCTTGAGATTCCAACAATTGTCTTTGATGAGAGTAGATGATAGATATATGTAAAGTTTTGTGTATGTATGATTGAGTGCCGAGCGAGCTTAATGGTTGGCCTTCAATCTATATATGTATACACTGTAATCAAGTAGTAAATAGTAATTTAAGTGTTAGCATTAGCACATTTTTATCTTCTCTTTCACAGCCCAATCTTCCCTAGTGCTGCTATGAGCATCTTGCCAGCGCTACTATCTAATACCATCGTTGATACCAACACTGTCAATACTACCCCCAAGATATCCATGACAACCTGTATAGTTGTACTCGAATGTGCTGGGTCTACACCAAGTTTTTGCAATAGCAGTGGCAATATCGCACCCAAACATATACTTGAAAAAACAATCATACTCAATGCCAACGTTACTGCCATTGTTTCAGGAAAGGGTGTTTGAAAAACAATAGCCCTCACAAATCCAGCTAAACTTAATATACTCGATAATGCAAATGCCATTTTTAATTCACGTGAAAGGAATTGTAATTGTGTTTCCTGATTTAAAGTCCCGAGTGCCAATCCACGTATAACACGTACACTTGCTTGATTACCAGCATTACCCCCGGCACCAACCAACATTGTTAAGAAGTAGATAATAACAGGATGATCTTGTAATAATAATTCATTCCTTGATAATATAAATCCTGAACATGATTGTAATGCTAATAAACCAACTAGCCACGTAGCACGTGACTTGAATGCATCAAGGAATGTTACTGACGGGCCATCGACTGGACATTCATTCCCTGATATTGATGATGTCCATTTAGATGATATATCGTCATATTCACATAGTTCATCTTCACTTTCTGGATTTGGCCCATTGGATAATCCTAATTCATCATAGCTGTTATTATCTTGTTGGGTTGGTATAATATTTGATTTTAAACTACCTTCACCTTCAAAGTCTTCTATTATTATACGTTGTTCGATATTGGTATTATCAATTGTTGATATTTTATCTATTTGTTGTTGCTGTTTAATCAACTGATCATTCTGTGTTTGCAATAGCTTTAACCTCTCTTGCAATAATTTGTTTTCCTTTTGCAATGTGAGCACTGTCATATCACTTTGAGATGATACTGCTGCGGTATCCTCGCCGTTAGGCGCGGCTGTTTGTAATGACTGGCTGCCATCACTATTATTGGATGATGATAATAATGGTAGATGATGTCTTTTTCTATTTGTTACTCTTCTACTACTGGATATAGTTCGTTTTACAATGGATTGTATATGAAATAATCTTTGAGGAGGTATATTGTTAAATGCATCAACTAAAAGAAAGTTGAGCGTTGCATGTATGACAGATATTACTATCCATCTCTTTATTGATATCATTGTGTAATAGTTTATCCGCCTATCTGTCAATACTCTTCTACTAATTCCGTTACTATCACGGTCTCAACATAAAAAATGTGAGGCTCGCTGCTCTTGATTTTGCTTCAACTTACTGGCCGTCATTATGAGCACCAATAGAATAAGGATAGTTGGTCTATGATGACGGCTGACTATTTCATGATCATATGATTGGTTGGGATAACCACCGAGATGACGGCTGGATAAATCAGGTTAATGTGTTGAGTTTGCAAATGAGGATTAATACCGCTTTTCACAAAAAAAATATTTTCCGTGATCTCCATCCTGCCTATGGTCTCTTCTATCCACATTGCAATGCTTCAATCATTAGTATTCCTTCTTACTATTTCCTCGGTATCATCATTTAATATACCGAGAGCGCCGCATGTTGTTTCTGATCAAAGTACGAGAAGAGATATCATTAAACGTTTGGGTATTACGATCGGTATCACAACCTCTATTTCAAGCCCTGCCAATGCAGATGTGATTCGAGCACCAGGTCGTTGTGCTAATGGCGAAGGTGTTGGATGTGATAGTCTAGCGGGAGATAATGAGTTTATACAAGCATTGCAGAAGAAGAGCTCGGAAAATCGGGAGAAGAATGAGAGAGTAAGTATATCATATCTTTTTTACAAAAGACAAAGACTAATACCAAACTCTCAGCAAGTATAATTTCTCACGTCACATAATATATCATACATTAAAACAGAATTCTCTAAATGCATACTATATGAAAAATTATCCAGATGTATTTGCAGGAAAGTCCAGTTTTGTTTTATTATATGTTATGGTGTGTTCAATATGAAGACTCGCTCGGCCGAAGACTTCATTGGAACTTAGTTTGCCTTTATGTGATTGTCTTTGTAAGCCGCATATACTAATATTTGTTGCAATCACTTGTTTTTAATCTTCATAAACTATGAAACGCGCATTTTCCAGTCAGTGATAAGAAGATGGTCAAGACTTCGTCAGGATTTGCATTATACACACCACAAGAAGTTAAGGAGTTACAAAATGCAGGGAAGATATCGATTGAGTATCCAATGATTAAAGGTGGTCGGGACTTGACACAAAAACCCGTATTAGTTCTAAATGAATGAGTCAGTGGAGAGGACGACATTATTGGCCTCAAATCATAATTTGAGCCATTATGGATTACAAACTAGCTGATTAGTCATGAGATCATCGATTCAACTTATAATCTGAAAAGATCGTATTCTATATTACAATTATTTTTATACTATCCCCCCTGCCTCCCCCAAAACCCTCGCTTAACATATATCCCCCCCCCATTTCCCCTTTCTCTCCCCCTGGCCCTTCTCCAACATACGTACAATCTTGAAAGATTGGAGTGTCTCTCCCCCCATTCATGCCATTCTTGCTGTAACAACCTCTTCTTCTTCTCGTGAAGGAAGAAGAGAACCAATATTCGGTGACATCGTTTCCACATCAAACATTGGCTTTCCAAATACTTGAGAGGATTTCTTCTTCTCCTCAGGAGACTCGGTTGATGATTCAAGATGTGCAATAAGGTCCATAAAGTCTTGAGCTGACACATCAAAGTCTTGATCTGACACATCAAAGTCTTGATCTGACACATCAAAGTCTTGTGGCGTCTCATCATCTTCCCTCTCGATACTTGAGCTTGGAGTAACTTCTTGATCATTTGAACTTGGAGTAACGTCTTGATCACTTGAACTTGAGAAGCTATTTGATGAAACCAAATGATGTGGAGGTGAACGTTCTTGTACAAACAGGGGTGGCGGTGGTATCATCTGCCCCATATTTGATCGTAAATAGAGCTGCTCCATTTCATTGGAAATGACAGTATTAGTATCAACCGATACCCGTCGTTCATACTCAGTGCGTGCCTTCTTGGTGGTTACCGTGGGGATGGAAAGTGGTTCAAAAGAGGAAGTGGCCGAAGCCATCGCAGCTTCCATGGCTGCTTGAGCAAAGTATGCTCTTTCAGCATCATTCGCATAAGAGCTAGGTGTAATACTATGCTGCCCAACAAAGGAAGAAGGGATAGATGGTTTGTGTAGAAGCGGTGTTTGTGAAGCAAATGGGAATTGAAGGAAGGGCTTAGGAGCAACTTGAGGTGTCACTTCAGAAGAAGAAGCTGCTGCTGTAGTAGTAGCAGCATGATAGACTTGAGAATCTTGTGAAGATTGTCTCTTGATTGCTCCCTTCTTCTTGGAGGAGGAGGTTTTCTTCTTTCGCTTCTCTTGTTGATCGTCCTGTCCACCCCTATTACCCCCGTTAGCAGTAATTAAATCCTCCCTCTCCTTCCACGTTTGCAAACGTATTCGGTATGTAGCTCTGCCTAAATCAGCTAAATCACAGAAAACTTTCTTGGTGTGATCATCTGCATTGGCCCACGTCTATATTAATTGAAAATAAAAGGTTAATTGAGGAAAATGATGAAGGTGGATTAGTGAAATTATAAAAGTGTGCATATCATGTGCACATAGATGCTTATAAGGTATACCGTCAATCTCCCCACCCCCAATAACTCAACATTAACAAAATAAACCAACTTACCACTCTCATAATCGTTCCCATTTCCACGAAGCCCATTCCATGTAGTTTTCTGTGTAAGCGACTACGTGTATTTTCATTTGGTAAAAGTTTATCGCCCGTCATAACTAAACGTATCTTGGCAGCGCGTAATTCATCAATGGATTCTTTCGATAGGTACATAGTATCGTGGCGTGGTATAGATTCAAGTCCGGGTAGACACATGATAATATTCTTTATGACGATGGACTTGCTACTATCATCAATATTTGATGTCGTTTCGTCATCATTGAAGTGAGATGTGGCCTCCAGTATCTTAATGCGTTTATATCTGTAGTACAGATTATATCCACTAAGAGGACGCTTTGGTTTTGGAAGGGGGGATAGGTCTAATACTGATGATTGTTGTTGAAGTTGAAGAGAGAAATCATTGTCATTATCAAATTGATAATTTGATGTAGACATTGACATTATGATAGATGTAGATTTTAAATCGGAAGTTAGTCGCAGTTGTTGCAATTGCAATACCTATCACCTATTATGGCAGTAGTAGTGACTGTTCTCCTTCTTCTTATCAACTGAGCTTCAACTTATATCTACAACTGTTCTCGTAAAGAGCGGTGTTCTCGTTAATAATACACACTACTGCTTGCTTTACTGCTCTAAAATTAATCGGATAAAATGTTTTACTGCCCCCGGTACAGGGTCGTGATGAACAAATAGGAGCAGAAAAGAGTGTGACTAACATGACGGAGAGACTAGCAGTATCCTAATGCACGCAACGGGACAAGATACCATTTTCATTAACCATCCTCAATAATCAATAACCTTATAATGGGGGAGCATGACTGTGTAGTATGCATTGAGTAGTACATTAGTTAGGTTTATTGAGTGCTAATATCTGCCATTTATGTTTTGGTGTCTTTTGCTTTCTGATTGAAAAGATGAAATGAACGTTATGTTAAACAAAGAATATCTCGTAGCCCCAGTCACTATACTTTCTACAATACAAGTTAGAGAAGAGCCATACCTCAGGTTTGTATCTGTCTAACTTAAAAACTCCACTTCATTAACTTCATTCCAGCAGGTCCTCAAATCTATAACCCTCTTCGATAATATAACCTTTATTCACTTCACAAAGAAATTTTTGTCATTATGAATCTTAGATAAGCTTGTAGGGAAAGAAGAGAAACTCTTGCTCACAATCGGACAAAATTGCTCAAAATACTGCATAGCCAAAGTAGATCCCGAAGTGCATGGCGATGTGGTCACTAAGCTTGATTGTACTGCCGCGATATCTGCAGATCCGCCTGCATAACATTATCATTACTCTTAAGAAACATCTTTCAATTACCAACGCCAACTTTACATAATGTCTAGTCCTTCTTCATCTTCCGACGCCACAGTAGATTGCCCTCCTCGTACTACTCTTGGTCATATCTCGAAGAAGAAGAAATGCAATGGTAAGAATACTACAGTTCGATTTTCAAAATACTCCGAGATGGTATGCTTCAAACCTAGTAATGATACCTCAGCAAGATGGTACACTCGTATTGATGAGCAGCAATTCAAGCTACAAGCCAAGCATGATATGATTGCCCATCTTGAAAAGACACATGATATGTCTACATCTGCGTCTACACCAAATGACGATGTAATGACTCCTAGATCGTATCCTGTTGGACTAGAACAGCAACTGGTATCATCCGAATTCACTAAGAAACGAATGGTCACCAAACGCCTCGTTCAACTTGCTGTTAGGATGGAGCAGGCTCGGATATATTCAGATGTCGATGATACGCTTAAACAAGATAGGATTGCAATGGCTTCGATGCAGTACTCTGAGTGGAGTAGACATCAAGCAACTGCCATTGGAACATTGCATACCATGGCATCTTGAGATAGTTCCTCTTGTTTACACAGATTTTGAGTAGTAGAAAACTTTCGAGATACCCCTGCATAGTTGTACAAAGAGGAGTGTCTAGATTGGATAGTGTCAGTTGTTGTACATTTAGTTGAGCCCCTGATCAGTTTTGGTAGTTTAGTTGTAAACTTAGGAAGAAGTCAGTAATAACTATGGTACCCGTTATCTAATATCTTTGTTCTTTTTCATACTTGATCACGTCTTCCAGGGGCATTAGATGAAACTTCACACTCCACTCCCTGAGCTTGATAGATATATCTGGATTGCATATCTTGGTCAGAGCCTTTGTATTCCACTGAACATCAGGATATTTCGTCATATAGGCCTTGAGAACAGTCTGATGATGTATATCGTCATTCAGTGGAGATATATCATCGTCCTGATCTCCAATCACAAATTCGACGTGCTCTAAACCAGCCACATAAAAGCTTCCCTCTTTTGGTGATGGTATTTCAACACATCAATTGTCCGAAGAGACCCATCTAATGATGTGATTTCGATTGGTGATGTTAGCTTGAATGTTGCAATCATCCTACCGCCAATCTCAGATTCAATAAGGAGCTCTTCTGATGATTGTAATGCTTCTACAAGTTCATTATATTGCTCAATTGAGTCTGTCCGGTAGCATACATGATCAGCCTGGAAGTTTGATACGTCTATACCATGCTCACTCTGAAGTTTTGTCACTATTGAAGTGACAAATTGTGGAACATTGTCATGTAAATATGTAATGAAATTGTCAGCAACGGCGGCGGCAGAATTGATCGGTATCTCTCCTCGTATTAATCTTGCTGCATTTTCATTATCAAAAGATAATAGAAATGTATCTGATTCGTCTTCTTCTGATTCACTTATAGTGAAGGTTGGAAGTCTAAGGATGAGTTCTTCCTCTTCCTCCACTGACTCCTCGTCTTCGTCATCATTATCGTTGTTATTGTTGTCCTCGGTATCCTTTGTCTGCTCATTTATTAAACCCTTATCATCCCCTTCACTCAGATCTTCTTCTTGGTCATTATTATCGTCTATCCAAGTGGCTCCTTGAGATACAAACGGAAGAATGATGCTGTCTTCCTCCTCGACTGCTTTGGAAGGAACAGCAACTTTACTAACAGATCGTGGTTGAAACTCTAAAGGCATGATACTACTTTGCAATGATGTTTTTGTTGAAGATGATATTCTTGAACGAATAGAGTCAGGTAAGATATTGACTCCTAATGGTCTGTTGGACCAAATGTTTACAAGGAAAGTTACTCGTAGAGAGCTGTCTTCTTCTGTACCTTTCTCATCACTGTCTTTTTGTCTTTTAAGGAGTTGATGCCCTGGAGCTCCGTGTAACAGTCTACCATCAAATACAACATGCTTCCCACGAGCTGCACGGCTTAGTAACATTGATTCACTAGGCTTATCCTCTTCATCATGATATGTATGTGGGAAGATAACTGTGGGTGCATTGCTTCTATCTTCTGTTAGATATGTCACTGTTGATATTGTCGGAAAAGATCCCAATTGAAACGTCTCTGCTAGTACTTCATCTTTATCGTAATGCAAATCAACGGGAGCACGATCTATTCCTGCTGGCTTTACTTGAACCCAAAATTCTGCACCACCTTTGGTTTGTATATTCGTTGCTATATCACTATACTCTTCCATTAATGATTTCATATGATGTTGATATATGCTCTTTGCAAGTAATTCTAAATCACAGTATTCTGCTTTGTCATCTAGCGAGTCCTCGCTATTATTACCTGGAATCCAAAAAGTATCACGTGAGCAATCAGCTAATACCTCAGCCTGTCGTATTAAAGTTTGACACGTTGTATCATTATTCATAAGATTTGATAGGGTATACGATGCATAAGAATATCCGCCCAATGTAGATGACGAGTGCTCGGTATTTTCATCAATAGATACAGTCAAAGAAGGATCTATACTTGATTGGTCTTTCATAGGAAGTGGTACATTTAATAATCTACCTGGAGTGAAACCCAATCGTTTTGCTTCCTCTTTTGACTTTTCAATGAGTTGGCAGGTATGACGTTCCTTGTTACTAGCATCGGATACAGTAATTGATGGAAGTGATGGACAATCACATGTGCATGGCCCGACACCAATAAAATATACATCATGTCCAGCATGACAATTGGTAGCACATGATTCGCAAATACAAAATGGAAGAGGATCATTGGTCTCCGCCTCCTCTTCTTTGTTGCTGTTGCTATTGTTTGGATATAGTTTACATGTCTCACAGATGTAGATTGGTTGATGGGCAGGGTTTTCAGTGCCTGTTATAGCACATGTACAGTACTCTTCGCCGTCGGACATACTGATTCAATTCACTCTTTGAAGGTTGTTGATGTGATAGATGGTTGGTATGTACTGATTTTAATGATTGGTAGTTGGGATTGTGAGTTGTGAGATGTATCATAAAATGAGGATAAGGTATCCTTGACATTTAACATTATAGTACCGACAAAACAACATATGCCGTCATCTCCTCATTAGTATATACTATATTTTAAGTTGCTGCCGTCATCTCTTCACTACTACATATCCTCTTATTCACTCTCCACCACCACAAGTTTATGGCTGCAATGAGGATCGAGGGGAATAAATTTGGCGATGTGCACAATACGATAGAAATGATTAAAATGATAATGATGACATTGATTGTGGATGACATGGGATGAAATACATAGACAATGTAAGCGTAGAAGATATGCTTGTATATCGTATTGGTTGAATAGGACAATTTGTAAGTTCAGTAGAGCCATTAGTATGGTATTGCAAAGTAGAGCACTACCAAGAACTCTTCTCAATTTCAGCTGTCGTCGACTTGCTAAAAGATGTTACAAGCCATCACCATCGATATTCTCGGTATTTGCAATAAATCATCAACAGATACACAATGAAGCAATAAATACAAAGCTAAGAAGTCCAACATCAAAAGATGTACTACACTTCCAATCTACACTATCACAACCTGATCGGAGTGTGTTAACACCACAACAGGATGATATATCAAAATATAATCAAGATTGGACTGGCCATTATCGTGGTAATTCTTCTGTAGTACTACGTCCAAATAGTACACAAGAAGTATCATCAATACTACGATATTGTCATGACAACTTTATCGGAGTAGTTCCTCAAGGTGGTAATACAGGGTGAGTGAATACGAGGATGCTATTAATACTACGACTTCTCTTCCTTTGACAGTGAAGCTAACTCTCTATTGCATTTGACAGTCTATGCGGTGGAGCAACGCCAATATATGATGAGATTATCCTATCAATGGAAAGAATGAATACAATTAGAGGATTCACTGATGAGCACTCGGGTATACTGATAAGTGATGCTGGTGTTATATTACAAAATTTGCATGTATATGCAAACGAGCATGGTCATTTATTTCCATTGGATTTGGGTTCAAAGGGCACTTGTCAAATTGGGGGCAATGTTGTAAGTTGTGTGAAATGTTTATATATTTGCTGTAAAGTACATGGAAGTCTAATCGATCTTCGCCTTCGCCTCTTCTTCCCTATATTTATTAGAGCACAAACGCTGGTGGCTCACACTTTTGTAGATTTGGATCACTACATGCAACCGTGGTTGGTTTAGAAGTTGTGCTAGCTGATGGTAGGGTATTGCATTTGAATATGTCATCCGTTGATGAAGAACAGCAGGCAGGGAGTAGTAATAGAAGTGGCATCCATCGAAAAGACAATACTGGTTATGATATGAAACATCTTTTCATAGGTGGTGAAGGTACATTGGGGATAATAACAAAGGTAGCGATCGCATGTCCTTCTCTCCCCATATCAAAGAATGCAAGTTTATTGGTAGTAAATTCATATGATGATGTACTGACGATATTGAAATATGCAAAAGAAGAGCTCGGTGAGACTTTATCGGCAGTGGAGTTGATGGATTCTAATACACTGCAACTCGTTAAAGAGCATGGATTTAGTATTGGAGATAGTGCATCTCGTCTTCTACAAAGTATGCTTAAACCAGAGGACATCTCAGTACAAAGGACTGAACTTTCAACAATGCCCTCACCATTATTTGTCTTAGTAGAAAGTCAAGGCTCCGATATTGAAGCGGACACAAGCAAGATGGATTCATTCATAACTCGTTTGTTTGATTCTGGTGTCATTCAAAATGGTAGTGTAGCCCAAGATTCCCAGCAGACAACGAAATGTGGAGGATTCGAGAGACATGTAATCCGAGCGTGGCGAGTCACGGTGTCACATATAAATTTGATGTCTCGTTACCTATCAATGAGTACATGGATGTATCATATGAAGTAGAGAAGAAGCTAAAGGCTGAATCTTTGGATGTAATTGTATGTGTTTGGGGTCATGTTGCAGATGGGAACGCTCACATCAATGTTGTAACACCCGGTCAACATAATAAAGATGCTAATCTTTCAAAGCAAATTGAAACGATTGTTTATGATTCAGGTATGTATCATAGAAAATGTCTATGTCACACTTGACTTAGCTTGACTATCACCCCCTAACCATTCTTTATTTGCCTTAGTAATAAAAAGGAGAGGTTCGATTTCAGCAGAGCATGGCCTTGGGCAGGCAAAGAATGATTACTTGGGGCAAATTAAGGATATTGACGTTTTGGATATTATGATACAATTGAAAAGAACATTTGATCCTCATGGTATTCTCAATCCCAACAAGTATCTCCCGAAGTAACTGCTCATATTAGGGGGAGGTGCCTTTAGGTTCCATCCTAATACGGGTATCGAGTCTTAAGGCAAATCACACATGATGATATCACATATAGAGTTAATGCTAATCAATATATTACATCTTCAAAGGTCGATTTGCCATGGCAAACAATAGAAAAGGGGGTCAAGTTAGGTCAAGAGATCAGGCAGAAAGGATACGGTATCCTTCCTATCCTCATCGGACTCCTTGCAGAGCCGTATTTCGCTCATCCATTCATGGTATGCCTAATGTTAACAAGGCCCTTTGCTCTATACTCTTCATAATCCTATCCTTACAACCTATTATTAGTATCACCCTCCTACATCCCTGATTCAACCGCTGCTGATACGGTTTCTCTACCTTACATATTACACACAACAGATATAATAATTTGTATCAAGATGGTCATACTTTTATCACTAAAACAAAAATGTGCACTCATCTCAGTATTATGGACATTCCTCTGCTTGATATCAATTATCAAATTATACAATAGTGATATTGCAAAGCCTAAAAGGGGCAAGCCGATAGGAAGTAAATTTTATAACATTAACACTACATTATTGCAATTGCAATCGTCAAGAAAGAATTGGGCGACTGGTAGTATTTCTGACTCTATCCACATCACGGCAAATAAACTTGGCAATACTTTTACACAGACGATGATGGACGATGAGATACGATTGTTTCTTGATAATAGTGCTAATATAACGTCATCTAGGTACGGACAATTCGTTCAATACTCAAAGGAATTCATATTTCATTCACTGCAAAGATATTTAGGATGGAGTCGAGCTGATGCTTCGGGGTAAGTTCTTTATAGTTGTTATTGCATGTCATATATAACTATATGTGCCAAACTCATACACATTTATGTAACTAGATTTGTACATAAAGCAGATCTTTACGTCGCATCAGTAAACCAATTTATACAACTTTTAGATTATTCGGTTAATAATGATGTTGAGAATGGAGATAGTTGTTCTTTGGTAAAGTTGCTTGACATAGGGAGCGGCAGAGGTAAGTTTAAATATGTTGCATATATAATTTATATCATAAAATACAACCCTTGCTCAAATCATTTGTTGAATTGAGTTTAGGTACAGATACCGAAAAACTAGCATCTGCTTTGAATATGAATCCTGAACAAGTTACTTGTGTTGAAACTTCAAAGTCTATGAGAAAAGTTTTGGAGAACAAAGGGTACAGTGTGACGACCTCAATTCCTGATATCAATGATGTACTAGAAGCAGATGAATCTCAGTCTTCTCGACCACTCTTTAGTTTCGTATCCTTACTTAATGTTATTGATCGGTGCGATAACCCCAAAGCGTTGCTCGAGAGTGCTATTAGTAGTCTTCAGCCAGGTGGGCATCTGCTATTATCAATTGTTCTGCCATTTAGTGGAAGAGTATACGAAGGCAAGTTGTTTCATCCTTGGAAAAGAGCTAGGTCTCGTAAGCCGTTGTTTCCTTTACAGCTATTGTCGGACTTTGACATTCCAAATGAAAAGTCATTTGAGGTCAATGCTGCCATGTTCTTTGAGGCAATACTCCGTCTACAACCACAACTAGAGCTTGTAAAGTGGACTCGTCTTCCATATGTATCATCTGGTGATTTGAAGAGGACACACTATCCCTTGGATATGGCAGTTGCAGTTTTGAAACTAAATCCAAACCTTCCTACCCTTGCATCATCTGACAAGACCTCGGTGGTAGCAAAGAGTGGAAGCGAGTCTCTTCCTCTGACGTGCCAAAACAAAGGTAAAAGTAAGATCTTCACTTGGCTTCAGAAAACTCTTGTGGACAATGGATATGTAAAAGCTTCGTGGGGCAAAGTGTTAGATGCGGGCGCCGGTGTTAATTCAATGTGCTGGTTGCTTCGACAAAGTTATGATACAGTAACAGGAGTGACAGCAAGGCCGGCAGGTTTAGATTCATATGGTGACGCTCTGCACTCCTTTGTAGATGATTCTGTTAACATTGTGGTTGGTAATTGGAAAGACAAAGCATTCATGAAAGAGACAAACCAATATGACATTGTCTTGAGTGACTATCTGCTCGGATCTACCGAACTCCATTGGAGATTCGGGGCCGAAATGTTACTGGAGCGAATACTGACGGTGTTGAAACCAAATGGGTTCCTTTTGATAATTGGTCTGGAGCCCTATGAGATGATTTTACATCGTTCTGATCCACACGATAGATTAGTTTTGGACATTGAAGCCATTGGTGATTCTGTCGCATTACTAATAGGAGAATCGACATACCGTGAACTACCACAACAATGGGTGATTGAACAGATTGACCGTCGTCCTGATTTCGAAGTTGTAGCCACTCAACAATTTGCAATGAAATTGACTGCAGAGTCAATGAGGAGGCAGTTGGCATACGCTACCAAAACAGCAGCGAAGATTGTTGATCGTGATTTTAGAGTTGCATTCGAAAAGCGTATAGAAGACCTGACACTTAGCCTTGACACGTTTGAAACCCACAACAAAGCTCGTAACTATGCAGTTGTGGTGCAGCGCAAGAATAAAAGTGGGGAGTAAGTTAGATATCATACGTGGATGACGATGAATAGATACAGATATGTTCATAAAACCTTATTGCACTTACCATACACATGACTTCATTTTCTTCGCATAAATCATGCCGTTACCTGCCTAGTTCCTAAACCAGTCTATTATGGAATAAAAATCATGATCACCAGTATAAAACTCAACCTGAAATGACGGTGAATATCTAACTCGATATAATGTTGGGGTGGTTTCTACTTTGAATACATCTTTCCCATCTATTTGGGGTATATCGTCCTCGGTTATATCAAATCTGACTACCTTTTTGTTTGGGTTGGCTACCTCTATCTTTGGTTCGAGGGAACAAGCTGAACGGGTTGATGGTCATCAAGGACCAAAGCGTAGTAATAGCAAGAGTGTTGTTGGTCATGGGTGGTACTACCAACTACCAATCAACAACGTCGGCATAAATCACATCACAAACACGCCCTGAGCACATGAATCAATAACAAAGTTTTTGGCGGTATAGGAGTGGGCAAGGGTGATATCGCTAGTTTATATTACATAATCTCTGTTGATCGCATACTCAATTGCTTTCAAGAGCTTCTGAAAATCTAGTAGATCGAGGTCACACTTGAACTGTCGCACGTACATCTTCTTCAGCTGATCGAATCGTTTGAACTTGTTCTCGGGATTGGCTAGAAACTTGAATATCTTCTTATCTGCATCGGTGAAAGCTGTGTTCTCGGTATTCTTTACCTCGGAAAAGTTTGTCATGAAAGCTGGAGTAATAACAATCTTCAGGTTAGTATTGTATACATTCTCACACTCGATAGGATTCTTGACAAAGTAGTAAGAGTAAAGGACTTCCCATCCGAATGGTCCATAGTCACATACTCCGTAGCACTTATCATCCGAGATATCCAATGCTCTCATTATCAACCTCAACCATGCCTTGCCTTGTAGAGAAGGGAATCCCATATCAGTAAGAAGGATCGCATTCATAGTCTTATCAAAGCCGGCTTCGACCATCCGATGATAGATGGTACGCTTCTCAATGACAATGACCTTGTCAATGCCTTCTCCCTTGTGTAGAAGCTCGAACTTGTTACTCCTGAGGATAGAGTCGTCCAAAACGTTCAGTTGTGACAAGTCGATAACTACCCCCGTCTCGACATTTCTAATACGAAGTTCTCCAAATGCCAACACAGTTGACTCTGACTTGCATAGCACATGCTTTGGTAGATTGAGAGTATTGCACACTCGCTTGACATCTCTACTAAAGTAGCCTTTGATCTTCTTTCCCACCTGGCTTATGGTGAAGTACATGACCCCACGCCATGTAGCCATAGAGCCGTTACGTAAAGCATCTCCGACGTGAAACAAGATGACCATTGTTCGTATTAGCTGAGCTGTTTGATACCTACGAACGGTCGTTGCTTGTCCGTTAACATTCATAACTGTTGATGCAATATGAGGGTTTGCGTGTAGGAAAGTTATTGCCAACAGCCAGGAAGCTAATAATGTATCAAACAAGCTGAGGATATTGGCCGTCGGCATGTTATTGTTGTCAATCCTGACCGTGTCGAATCCTGAGAGAAGAGAATGTTGGGGTTAGAAGATTGCATTTTACTTGAATAAAGAAATGTCATTGTTTGTATCTCTCATTACTCACTCCGATTATTGTTGTGAGGCATCATGGTCACCCCATTGGAGCTTCCGACAGCAGTATTGTTGCCATCACCCTGCAAGTTATTGCTTGCTACGATGTTTGCAGCCATGATGAAGTGAGTGAATGAATGAGAAGTAAAGTAACGAGAAAAAGGATACCTACTACGATACCTCTCTCCTCCCCCCATAAAATTTCTCTAAAATTTCTTTAACATTGCAATACCAACTCCGCGTATAACTGACACCCAATATAATACCCTTACCTTGACAATCAATTAATGACTACCGACAATATGAGGTACTGGGGCATTGATGATGGCCCTCCGATAATGGACAAACGAAGACAGAATAAGGAGGACATTATCGGGGTAAAAGTAGAGGTGAAGAATGGGAAGAATTACCATACAGCTCTTCTTATCATACCAAATAAATCCAAACCTACCCATGCAGAAATTAATGCACACCTTGCTAATAATGCCATGGTAGGTATTTATTGGATTGAATATAATGAATATCATGAAACCGTTCCCTCTTGGAGTGTGAAGCCTTTGTTCGAAGAAGAAAAAGAAGAAGAAACGACACCTGTTGCCGATGCTGCTGCCAATACTACAACAACAGTAGTGTCATCCCGACGCGGTAATGGTAATAACAATAGTACCCGCCGCCGTTCTACTAGTCGTGGCAACAACAGCCGTCGTACTACTAGTAATACTACCTCCCATAATATTACTACCCAAGCCACATCTCGTCGTATTAATAATACATCGCATCCTGGTCGTGGGGGTGGTCGTACGGCTGGCCGCGGTGGTGGATTATCCACAGGTTTAGCACGTAATGGATCAGCAGCGTCATCCTCTGCCGTTGCCGTGGCTGTCTCTACATCAAATTCAACATCTACTGCAAACCCGGGTAAGAGTAAAAAGCCTCACCTCCATGCGGCACCCTCAAAATAAAAGTTTTAAATCATCTGCATTAGCATCAGCATCACTATCCACTACTACTGATGCTACTAAATTTGACAGCCGTACCGCCATCCAAAGCAATAATAAACAATCCAACAACTCTTCCAATAATAATAATAATAAACAATCCAACAACTCTTCCAATAATAATAGCAAGAAGATTGCATCATCATCTAATACTAACAAAAAGAGTAAGGTTGTTACTACTACCTCATTCCAGCCAAAGACAATTGATGTGGTTAACGATGAAAATGGACAGAAGTCACCAGATTATAATACCAATGGCATTGATTCCAATTTATTACAACCTGGTGTATCGGTTACATTTGGTCAACTCGATTCATCTAAAATTAGTGGCACTATTTCAGCACGTAAAGGTGAAAGGCTGGAAATTCTATATTCTGCCTCAACAGGACGCTATGTAATACATGTTGGTGCAGTGCTTTGTTTTTTTGGCGAAGAAAATGTTATTCCTATTGAGGTGACAGGTTGTCGTATTGTGAATAGTGATTATGGTGCAGTTAAAACAATTTATGCTGCAAAACTTTTAGGATATCGTAACATTAATGAAATTGAAGAGGGTGGATATGGGTGGAATAAATTGAAAGATTCATCTGCTTATAGGAAATTTATTCATAGCAAAGACACCACTGGCAATAAACATTCACGGCCATCATCAAGACAAGATAGTGCTATGGCAGGGCATGGCTTTGATGAAAATACCTTTTTTTCTCCTAAAGTTTCACGTGAGAAGGCTGATAATTCTACTGGTCTAACTCCTCAATTGCGTACGGCAGAACTTCATGATGCGCTTAACGCTGGGGGTGAATTGTTTAGTGATGATATGGTTGTTGAGGGTGGGAGTGGAGGTTATACACCAACAACACAACATCCATCATTATCTTTGCAGGGATACAGTAACCAAACACCTGTCGATGCCAACAACAACTTAGGTGATAATGATATCGATTTGGGAGGTGATACCGTACATCAACTCAAATCTGATTTTGCGGGTGGTGCTTCTGCTGCCCATAATGATATGGTATTGCAATCACCATCAATATCAAATCAACCGCTAACTGGACTTCCACATCCACCACAACCCCCCGAAGAAGAACAACCGGCAGTACCATCTTCATCCAATAACAAGGAACGTCTTATAGATGCATTAGTTACTAAGGCATCATCATCAGTAGTCCAAAATGTTATCAGTCACCCGCTAGTTCAATTTATGTTAGAGGAGTCAACAGTTGCCGATGAAATTGCATCTATAGATGATCTGAAGAAATACTATTCTAACGTGAGGATTAATTATTTGAATAATCCGAATCATTTTATTGACACTCATGCAACATCAAAATTAAAAAGAGTAGCCATCACAAATCATGGTTCTGTTGTTGATGGCATTGAATCATTTGAAAAGGCACAACTAGCCAGGATTGTTGTATTACTAGTGTTAATTCCATCAATGGGAATGAAGATATCAAAGGCTAAAAGAGAATATGAAAAACAACGAGCACAACTAGCTGCATCATTAGCAATTGGTATAATTGGAAATGCAGAAGACATTGGTAATGAAGATAATAATATTTTTAAAACATCCCGTACAGGAGGTTATGAGATTCATATGAATTATAACGGAACACAACGTACGGGTACTGGAATTCATTTTACATGTAAATCAAAAGAACATGCTATATTAGTGAAAAAGGAATTATGTGAATTACTAACCGACACCGACACGTCTTTTATTTATTTGTCCGGTAAGCTAAAGGGTAATATATGCGATCTAAGTGTACCCGTTGGTCAAGATAGTGAGGATAAGGTTGAATATGTAAAGGCTTTGGCAAAGGAGAGATTGATAAACACTGGTAATTTTAATGATTACAAGCCAGATTGGTTAACCCCCAGTTGGTCAAATACACAAGATAATGCATTAAAGGACTTTGTGTTGAGTGGAATGATTGGAAAGAACGTAAGTAATGAATTAAAAGACCGCAAAATGAGCATGTGTTCAAGAATTTACATTGGTGTTGATTGGGAAGCGGCATCTCACGTCTTCCAGAAATGAAATAATAGGACATTTGGTCTGGACTCCCATTTAGGGAAAATTCCTTGAGATTTCAGAGTGACGGTGATGTTCATGGGTTGCCATTATGATGGGGTATTACTGAATAACCAATTATCGATAGAAGACGATCGAGTACTCTATGAAACCACTATTAACTCCGCTTTCCAATGATTGTATTATTCCTATACCTACGATTGTTTAGTAGTATTAATTTACCTCTAAAGTAAGAGCATCAAAATTGCACCCATCATGAGACATCACCTCCATACTAGCTCAATAAAGTAGTAGGAACAGCAATCGATACATCTATCGATTCTATACAACATACTGAATCGATAGATGTATAGATTGTCTTTACCACTTCTCAAATTAGTGATCTAGAGAAGGATGAATTGTGAGTGTGTTAAAATTGTGTCGAATTTGTGATGTGTTATTGTAATGACGATTATCACAACTCTCAACGCCTCCCGATGTCCTCCACTCCACTCCGATCCTTCATCTAATGGTATTGAATGAATATAGCCGTCATGGGGTTGTCGAGACAAAGCTTAACAAAGCATATTTGATCATCTCTCATGAATGTGGGGATTTCTTACAAATGACAACATTAGAAGATTACGACATGTTTTAGATATATTAGAGAGAACCAACAATGGCTAGATGACTAGTATGATAGTAGAGACATGTAAGATTGTAGATCGTTGTTAGATTAGTAGTATCAGAGGAGACAACCACAAATGAGTATGAGATGTGCAAATTGCAACTCGGCTACATCAACATCAATTATCTCATAAAATATGATAGTGGTTGTGGACTGCTCACGTGTTTTGAGTACATTACATTCATTAGAATCGACTAGTAGCATTCGAATGTCTCTAGGAGAACGAAACGACAAAGATATCAAGCATTGTGAAAAGTATACACAATTTATGATCAAGATTATTAGAATGGGCATCGAATGCATTTGACGACACAATGACAAACAGAAAGCACACTATCTTGTTCACAACATATTCATTAGTGTCTCTACCAGTTTTGAAGTCTTTTGCAAAAGATTTATAGAAGATACACTGATGTTCAGTTGGTATGCATCACTTTTTCTATGCTATTTGCTTCATTGTTTTACTCGACAACTAGAGAAGTGGTAAAGACAATCGGTACATCCATCGATTCACAAGAAACAGACGATTCTAATGATATATAGCAGTTCACAACCACTTATTTAGTTGGAGATCTCTTTGTGTCGAAGTTAAGTGAGCGTATTTAGACAACGAAATCTGGAAAATGCATATCGAATGCATTAGACAACTCGACAACGTAAAATAAAGTACACCATCGTGTTCACAACATGCATATTAGTATCTCTACCAGTTTTGGTGTCTTCTACAAGAGAGATATGGAAGATATGGTGTCACAAGTCTAGTATACATCACTTTTTGCATGCTAATTGAAGCGTTATTTTACTCAACAACTATAGAAACTGGAATGGTTACCTAAGATGTTTTGAATAGCCAAGAAGAAGACGAATCTAATGATATATCGGTAACCATTCCAGTTGTTGTAATTGATTGATCTCTCTGCGGTCAAAGTTGAGTAATTTCCTCGCAAGAGCCTCGTAATAAATTCGCACAGACGACTTTAGCCTACGTCTCAAAAATTAATTTTCGTTCGCGGGAGCGAATGTCGAAATGTCCTGCTAATACGATAATTTCTCTACACATTACCATACAATAGATAATTTGTATCAAGATGGTCATACTCTTATCACTAAAACAAAAATGTATACTCATCTCAGTATTATGGACACTCCTCTGCTTGATATCAATTATCAAATTATACAATAGTGATATTGCAAAGCCTAAAAGGGGCAAACCGATATCAAGTAAATTCTACAACGTTAACACTACATTGGAATCGTCGTCGTCAAGAAAGAATGGGGCGGCTGGTAGTATCCACAACACGGCAACAAAACTTGGCAGTACTTTTACACAGATGGCGATGGACGATGAGTTACAATTGTTCCTTGATAATAGTGCCGATATAACGTCATCTAGGTACGGACAATTCGTTCAATACTCAAAAGAATTCATCTTTCATTCACTTCAAAGATATCTGGGATGGAGTCGAGCCGATGCTTCGGGGTAAGTTCTTATATATTATTTGTTTGTTGTTACATGTCAATAACTATATGTGCCAAACTCATACACATTTATGTAACTAGATTTGTACATAAAGCAGATCTTTACGTCGCATCAGTAAACCAATTTATACAACTTTTAGATTATTCGGTTAATAATGATGTTGAGAATGGAGATAGTTGTTCTTTGGTAAAGTTGCTTGACATAGGGAGCGGCAGAGGTAAGTTTAAATATGTTGCATATATAATTTATATCATAAAATACAACCCTTGCTCAAATCATTTGTTGAATTGAGTTTAGGTACAGATACCGAAAAACTAGCATCTGCTTTGAATATGAATCCTGAACAAGTTACTTGTGTTGAAACTTCAAAGTCTATGAGAAAAGTTTTGGAGAACAAAGGGTACAGTGTGACGACCTCAATTCCTGATATCAATGATGTACTAGAAGCAGATGAATCTCAGTCTTCTCGACCACTCTTTAGTTTCGTATCCTTACTTAATGTTATTGATCGGTGCGATAACCCCAAAGCGTTGCTCGAGAGTGCTATTAGTAGTCTTCAGCCAGGTGGGCATCTGCTATTATCAATTGTTCTGCCATTTAGTGGAAGAGTATACGAAGGCAAGTTGTTTCATCCTTGGAAAAGAGCTAGGTCTCGTAAGCCGTTGTTTCCTTTACAGCTATTGTCGGACTTTGACATTCCAAATGAAAAGTCATTTGAGGTCAATGCTGCCATGTTCTTTGAGGCAATACTCCGTCTACAACCACAACTAGAGCTTGTAAAGTGGACTCGTCTTCCATATGTATCATCTGGTGATTTGAAGAGGACACACTATCCCTTGGATATGGCAGTTGCAGTTTTGAAACTAAATCCAAACCTTCCTACCCTTGCATCATCTGACAAGACCTCGGTGGTAGCAAAGAGTGGAAGCGAGTCTCTTCCTCTGACGTGCCAAAACAAAGGTAAAAGTAAGATCTTCACTTGGCTTCAGAAAACTCTTGTGGACAATGGATATGTAAAAGCTTCGTGGGGCAAAGTGTTAGATGCGGGCGCCGGTGTTAATTCAATGTGCTGGTTGCTTCGACAAAGTTATGATACAGTAACAGGAGTGACAGCAAGGCCGGCAGGTTTAGATTCATATGGTGACGCTCTGCACTCCTTTGTAGATGATTCTGTTAACATTGTGGTTGGTAATTGGAAAGACAAAGCATTCATGAAAGAGACAAACCAATATGACATTGTCTTGAGTGACTATCTGCTCGGATCTACCGAACTCCATTGGAGATTCGGGGCCGAAATGTTACTGGAGCGAATACTGACGGTGTTGAAACCAAATGGGTTCCTTTTGATAATTGGTCTGGAGCCCTATGAGATGATTTTACATCGTTCTGATCCACACGATAGATTAGTTTTGGACATTGAAGCCATTGGTGATTCTGTCGCATTACTAATAGGAGAATCGACATACCGTGAACTACCACAACAATGGGTGATTGAACAGATTGACCGTCGTCCTGATTTCGAAGTTGTAGCCACTCAACAATTTGCAATGAAATTGACTGCAGAGTCAATGAGGAGGCAGTTGGCATACGCTACCAAAACAGCAGCGAAGATTGTTGATCGTGATTTTAGAGTTGCATTCGAAAAGCGTATAGAAGACCTGACACTTAGCCTTGACACGTTTGAAACCCACAACAAAGCTCGTAACTATGCAGTTGTGGTGCAGCGCAAGAATAAAAGTGGGGAGTAAGTTAGATATCATACGTGGATGACGATGAATAGATACAGATATGTTCATAAAACCTTATTGCACTTACCATACACATGACTTCATTTTCTTCGCATAAATCATGCCGTTACCTGCCTAGTTCCTAAACCAGTCTATTATGGAATAAAAATCATGATCACCAGTATAAAACTCAACCTGAAATGACGGTGAATATCTAACTCGATATAATGTTGGGGTGGTTTCTACTTTGAATACATCTTTCCCATCTATTTGGGGTATATCGTCCTCGGTTATATCAAATCTGACTACCTTTTTGTTTGGGTTGGCTACCTCTATCTTTGGTTCGAGGGAACAAGCTGAACGGGTTGATGGTCATCAAGGACCAAAGCGTAGTAATAGCAAGAGTGTTGTTGGTCATGGGTGGTACTACCAACTACCAATCAACAACGTCGGCATAAATCACATCACAAACACGCCCTGAGCACATGAATCAATAACAAAGTTTTTGGCGGTATAGGAGTGGGCAAGGGTGATATCGCTAGTTTATATTACATAATCTCTGTTGATCGCATACTCAATTGCTTTCAAGAGCTTCTGAAAATCTAGTAGATCGAGGTCACACTTGAACTGTCGCACGTACATCTTCTTCAGCTGATCGAATCGTTTGAACTTGTTCTCGGGATTGGCTAGAAACTTGAATATCTTCTTATCTGCATCGGTGAAAGCTGTGTTCTCGGTATTCTTTACCTCGGAAAAGTTTGTCATGAAAGCTGGAGTAATAACAATCTTCAGGTTAGTATTGTATACATTCTCACACTCGATAGGATTCTTGACAAAGTAGTAAGAGTAAAGGACTTCCCATCCGAATGGTCCATAGTCACATACTCCGTAGCACTTATCATCCGAGATATCCAATGCTCTCATTATCAACCTCAACCATGCCTTGCCTTGTAGAGAAGGGAATCCCATATCAGTAAGAAGGATCGCATTCATAGTCTTATCAAAGCCGGCTTCGACCATCCGATGATAGATGGTACGCTTCTCAATGACAATGACCTTGTCAATGCCTTCTCCCTTGTGTAGAAGCTCGAACTTGTTACTCCTGAGGATAGAGTCGTCCAAAACGTTCAGTTGTGACAAGTCGATAACTACCCCCGTCTCGACATTTCTAATACGAAGTTCTCCAAATGCCAACACAGTTGACTCTGACTTGCATAGCACATGCTTTGGTAGATTGAGAGTATTGCACACTCGCTTGACATCTCTACTAAAGTAGCCTTTGATCTTCTTTCCCACCTGGCTTATGGTGAAGTACATGACCCCACGCCATGTAGCCATAGAGCCGTTACGTAAAGCATCTCCGACGTGAAACAAGATGACCATTGTTCGTATTAGCTGAGCTGTTTGATACCTACGAACGGTCGTTGCTTGTCCGTTAACATTCATAACTGTTGATGCAATATGAGGGTTTGCGTGTAGGAAAGTTATTGCCAACAGCCAGGAAGCTAATAATGTATCAAACAAGCTGAGGATATTGGCCGTCGGCATGTTATTGTTGTCAATCCTGACCGTGTCGAATCCTGAGAGAAGAGAATGTTGGGGTTAGAAGATTGCATTTTACTTGAATAAAGAAATGTCATTGTTTGTATCTCTCATTACTCACTCCGATTATTGTTGTGAGGCATCATGGTCACCCCATTGGAGCTTCCGACAGCAGTATTGTTGCCATCACCCTGCAAGTTATTGCTTGCTACGATGTTTGCAGCCATGATGAAGTGAGTGAATGAATGAGAAGTAAAGTAACGAGAAAAAGGATACCTACTACGATACCTCTCTCCTCCCCCCATAAAATTTCTCTAAAATTTCTTTAACATTGCAATACCAACTCCGCGTATAACTGACACCCAATATAATACCCTTACCTTGACAATCAATTAATGACTACCGACAATATGAGGTACTGGGGCATTGATGATGGCCCTCCGATAATGGACAAACGAAGACAGAATAAGGAGGACATTATCGGGGTAAAAGTAGAGGTGAAGAATGGGAAGAATTACCATACAGCTCTTCTTATCATACCAAATAAATCCAAACCTACCCATGCAGAAATTAATGCACACCTTGCTAATAATGCCATGGTAGGTATTTATTGGATTGAATATAATGAATATCATGAAACCGTTCCCTCTTGGAGTGTGAAGCCTTTGTTCGAAGAAGAAAAAGAAGAAGAAACGACACCTGTTGCCGATGCTGCTGCCAATACTACAACAACAGTAGTGTCATCCCGACGCGGTAATGGTAATAACAATAGTACCCGCCGCCGTTCTACTAGTCGTGGCAACAACAGCCGTCGTACTACTAGTAATACTACCTCCCATAATATTACTACCCAAGCCACATCTCGTCGTATTAATAATACATCGCATCCTGGTCGTGGGGGTGGTCGTACGGCTGGCCGCGGTGGTGGATTATCCACAGGTTTAGCACGTAATGGATCAGCAGCGTCATCCTCTGCCGTTGCCGTGGCTGTCTCTACATCAAATTCAACATCTACTGCAAACCCGGGTAAGAGTAAAAAGCCTCACCTCCATGCGGCACCCTCAAAATAAAAGTTTTAAATCATCTGCATTAGCATCAGCATCACTATCCACTACTACTGATGCTACTAAATTTGACAGCCGTACCGCCATCCAAAGCAATAATAAACAATCCAACAACTCTTCCAATAATAATAATAATAAACAATCCAACAACTCTTCCAATAATAATAGCAAGAAGATTGCATCATCATCTAATACTAACAAAAAGAGTAAGGTTGTTACTACTACCTCATTCCAGCCAAAGACAATTGATGTGGTTAACGATGAAAATGGACAGAAGTCACCAGATTATAATACCAATGGCATTGATTCCAATTTATTACAACCTGGTGTATCGGTTACATTTGGTCAACTCGATTCATCTAAAATTAGTGGCACTATTTCAGCACGTAAAGGTGAAAGGCTGGAAATTCTATATTCTGCCTCAACAGGACGCTATGTAATACATGTTGGTGCAGTGCTTTGTTTTTTTGGCGAAGAAAATGTTATTCCTATTGAGGTGACAGGTTGTCGTATTGTGAATAGTGATTATGGTGCAGTTAAAACAATTTATGCTGCAAAACTTTTAGGATATCGTAACATTAATGAAATTGAAGAGGGTGGATATGGGTGGAATAAATTGAAAGATTCATCTGCTTATAGGAAATTTATTCATAGCAAAGACACCACTGGCAATAAACATTCACGGCCATCATCAAGACAAGATAGTGCTATGGCAGGGCATGGCTTTGATGAAAATACCTTTTTTTCTCCTAAAGTTTCACGTGAGAAGGCTGATAATTCTACTGGTCTAACTCCTCAATTGCGTACGGCAGAACTTCATGATGCGCTTAACGCTGGGGGTGAATTGTTTAGTGATGATATGGTTGTTGAGGGTGGGAGTGGAGGTTATACACCAACAACACAACATCCATCATTATCTTTGCAGGGATACAGTAACCAAACACCTGTCGATGCCAACAACAACTTAGGTGATAATGATATCGATTTGGGAGGTGATACCGTACATCAACTCAAATCTGATTTTGCGGGTGGTGCTTCTGCTGCCCATAATGATATGGTATTGCAATCACCATCAATATCAAATCAACCGCTAACTGGACTTCCACATCCACCACAACCCCCCGAAGAAGAACAACCGGCAGTACCATCTTCATCCAATAACAAGGAACGTCTTATAGATGCATTAGTTACTAAGGCATCATCATCAGTAGTCCAAAATGTTATCAGTCACCCGCTAGTTCAATTTATGTTAGAGGAGTCAACAGTTGCCGATGAAATTGCATCTATAGATGATCTGAAGAAATACTATTCTAACGTGAGGATTAATTATTTGAATAATCCGAATCATTTTATTGACACTCATGCAACATCAAAATTAAAAAGAGTAGCCATCACAAATCATGGTTCTGTTGTTGATGGCATTGAATCATTTGAAAAGGCACAACTAGCCAGGATTGTTGTATTACTAGTGTTAATTCCATCAATGGGAATGAAGATATCAAAGGCTAAAAGAGAATATGAAAAACAACGAGCACAACTAGCTGCATCATTAGCAATTGGTATAATTGGAAATGCAGAAGACATTGGTAATGAAGATAATAATATTTTTAAAACATCCCGTACAGGAGGTTATGAGATTCATATGAATTATAACGGAACACAACGTACGGGTACTGGAATTCATTTTACATGTAAATCAAAAGAACATGCTATATTAGTGAAAAAGGAATTATGTGAATTACTAACCGACACCGACACGTCTTTTATTTATTTGTCCGGTAAGCTAAAGGGTAATATATGCGATCTAAGTGTACCCGTTGGTCAAGATAGTGAGGATAAGGTTGAATATGTAAAGGCTTTGGCAAAGGAGAGATTGATAAACACTGGTAATTTTAATGATTACAAGCCAGATTGGTTAACCCCCAGTTGGTCAAATACACAAGATAATGCATTAAAGGACTTTGTGTTGAGTGGAATGATTGGAAAGAACGTAAGTAATGAATTAAAAGACCGCAAAATGAGCATGTGTTCAAGAATTTACATTGGTGTTGATTGGGAAGCGGCATCTTTGTTTTCTGACAAACTGAAGGGTAGAACAGCAGGAGCTTGTAAAGCAAGATGGTATAGACTACTTACCAATGTTCCAAGAGACGTGCCACTTATTCTTCGTCCATTCTATTGTGCACGGACTGATGAGGGAAGAAGGCGTATGTGCCAACAAAAGGATGCTATATTGAATACAATACTCAGAGATGGTATTGATGATAAGCAGGAGGTGGTTGCAGAGGAGAAGGAGGAGGAGGAACAGGAGATGGAAGTATTAGTACCTGTACAAGTGAAGTCGGGAGGTGATGACGAATTGTCAAACCGTTATGATGATCCGACGGATCACCGTTATGATGAACCGACGGATCCATTGGTCATGGGGGATACTGATACTTTGGAAGAGCAGGATATGAGAAAGGCGGAAGCTGTAGATCTTGGAGAGGAGGAAGGTCAGGATTTAGATAAGGATTTACGAGGAGTGTTTGGGGTTGCCGACAACCAAGACACTGAAGCCATCGACTCAAGCATCCAGTCTACTATTGCTCAGAATGCTCAGCACATGGGTAGTGTAGATACGTTGCCAGACTTCACAATTCCGTCGGATTTCCTCCCAGAGAGCAATGTGCCAACTAAAGGAGAAAATGAATCAGCAGCTAAGTTCTATGCAGGGCAACTTCATCGATGGTTGGAGAAATCAACAACAACGACAGCTCCAGTATTCGCCGGTAAAGAACAGAGTCTGGAGGATGTAGAGACGTTATTCGAGGCTGATATGCAAGTTTATTTCAATAACGACGACAAGAGGAAATCAAATCTATACGAGGCTGCGCTTGGGAAGACAACAGGCGGGTATGATTGGCAAAACATCTCGTCAATAGTCGGAACAAGTCCTGCGTATTGTGAGAAGTACTGGAAAGAGTCAATTATGGCAAGTAACAAAAATAACAAGAATCAAGGTAAACTTGCTAAAGAGGCAGATAAAGTGAATGCACTTATGAGAGGTGCTCTTACTAAGTTACTAGAAGAGCATGTTTTGATTGAGAAGAGTGCAGAACGAGAAAGTTTGATTGGAACGGATGTGGTAATCGAACAGAAGTTACCATCTCTACCGCAGGAGGGAGGCATGTAGATGACAGGAACTGCTTTGTGTTACAAAGGTAGAAGTAATAGTTATAATCTGTGTATCATACGTATGAAACTATACCGATAGTGAGATAGAGTAAGATCAAAGTGGATCGTGAACATTATCGAAAATAGAGTTTTCATTTTTATGAAAATTCTCATAAAAAATTGAAAATTGTCCTCTCAATTGCTTTGTGTTATAAGCTTTGATATATGATGATTGTGTTGACCATCACTACTATTTGTGGGAATATTGGTTGATAAATGATTTGCAATTCTATTTAAAGTTGGAGCGAATGCTTGACATCCACCACAATACGGTGAATAGAACTCCATTAATACATCATCTTTCTTCTCTCCGGTTATCACTTCTACAAAGTTATCAGTGGTTGTATCAATACATTTGTCACATACCAATGTGGGAGCAGTAGAGTCTTCTCCATCTTTAGCTTGCTGTCTTTTTGCTCTAACTCTAACAGAATGCAAGCCGCACTCTGTCTTGTTCATCCCAACGAAACGACCAGAACGCTCGTAGTCGTCTCCATTCTGAGTTCCAGATGCTGTTGAATTGAAACGAGGTAAAGTAGTCGTCATCGTATCTCCAATTGACGTGTAACTCTTGTCATATAAAGTATTGTAAGAAAGCTTGTTTGTTTTGATATACTCCCAAACCTGATCATAAGTCCAGTATGATAGTGGATTTAACTTCCATCTACCCATGCTTACATCAAAGTCATTATTCTCATCTATATCTACTTCAGTAAAGTATTCAAATTCAAGAACGGGTATATGTGATCTCTCTCCACCTTGACTTCGCCTCCTGCCAGAAATCCACATTTGTACACTCAATTCATCTAGTTGCTTATTTAATGGATCAATCTTTGTTAATTGTGTAAACTTCTTTGGATCAGTTTTCCATAATGATGATCCGTACTTTGTTTGAAAGTCACTTCGTGTATTGATACTTAATGGTTTGGTAATTATCAAGTTCATATCCTTTCTATCGGATATAATTGTTTCATAAAAGTCATAAGACTCTGGAAATAGATGTAGTGTATCCATTGTAATAATTGGAACATCTTTTAGATGTAATTGTGAGAGTATCAAATCAAGTATAACTATCCCAGTTAAACCAAAGCTTGTAACCTGTAATAATGGATGTTTGGAGACCAATTCATTTTGCATATGTGTAGCATGATATGCCCATTGAAGTATGTACAGAGGATGTAATTCTTTCAATTCATCATTTATCTCGTCTAATTCAAGTTTTGTTGTGGGTAGTGGTAATTCATATAGTGCATTGAGTAGTTCAGTATTATCGAGTAGCAGATTATTAGTTTGTTGTTCGTGTTCTTCAGGATTTCTCACTTGAGTAATGATTAACACAGTAACAGATACTATAAGAAAGCATATCAATAACAACTTGAACTTTACATAATTTGATGCAGATCGATACCATCTTTGCAATGCCGATACTAAAGATAACTTAGAAGACCGAGTAGGCGTATGATGAACCAATTTTGGTATATTCTCTGCAAAGTCAATAGATGACGATGTGCTAGGGTTGAGACGAGTTGGCCTTCGTGCCATTCTTATCGGTGCAATATGTACCTTCGGTACTTTATGAATATACCTACTTTCAATAAGATGATATACAGCGATACCGGCCACTTAACAACAACCCAACAATAACGCGCAAACAATATCACAAGCCGTTAATGAAAGTAAAAGGTTGGGACTGATTGAAAAGGTTGGGATGCCAGTTTATTGTTGCCATCTGCAGCATATAATGTGCTACATACAATAGGCAATAGGCTACTACTATGAGAGTATAGAAGGCTGTTTCTTAGGAAAGAAACGCTTATCAAGATACCACCTTTGCCTTGCAGTGGTGATGGTTGCGGTGATGCAATCCTCTAGTAGTAGGGAAGGGGTATGTACTCAACTTTGCTAGCCAATCATCCTATGCTTAGAAACAATCATTTTCCAAGTGTGCGTTACCAGATCAGCACTTTATTCTTTATTTACGACTTATGTGAAAAATATAAACTCAAATAATATCGATGTGAGGGAAGGACGACCGTCTGTCATCGTTCCATGTTGATGGTGTGGCTGACGCTCTGAAAAGAAATAAATAAATGGTACGATATTTTACTGATGTCATCTATACTGCAGAATGATCCTCTATAATTTAATTGTCGCCCTCGTTGCACTACCGTCTCATATCCAAATCAATGCATTTTCAGTATCAGATGTTTATTTATCCAGCCTTACTACTACTAGTATCAATGATTATTATAATTTAGCAATAGATAAACCAATACACAACAATGGAGATATAATATCACCCATGACATGGGGTGGCAATCGTATATCAGAGAATATGTATCGCGTTCTTTTACCACCTACCCTTACTGATGAGTTACTGTTGTTTGCAAATCAAATGGGCATTACTGATTTCTACCGTGGATTAGTTATCGATGGGAAACCATTCTATCCGGGGGAAGAGAAGTTAGTAACATTCAAAGACCACAACTGGATGGTACATAGACCGAAGGGACATTGGAACAGTAATATGCATTGGCTATCGCCAGCTAATGAGAGTTCGCATGACAACTATTTGAGTATACTTGGTGCCGGAGGGTTTGATAAAGTGCTGGATTCAATTGGTACATACTTTAATCTTGCAGGTTTAAGTGCATATCATCTATCCTTCATCGGTGTGTCTCAGTGTGAGAAGGGATTTATTCATACAGATGTTAATGGCTCTGGTAAAGCGGCATTCAATATGATTATTCCCCTGATGCTTGTGGATGGTGGAGGAGCTGAACTTGAAATCTTATCTGATGATGAAACCACTACACGATACTATGATTATGAATACAATGTAGCATCAATGATTGGTGATAATGCTCTTCATGCTACAGCATCGTGTGATTATCAGGCAAGGGGATTGATGAGAATGTGTGCTACTGTATACGTTGGTGATATCACTACGAGCAATGTTCGAAATCTACTCATGTCATTAACACAGGCATATCCACCGGTAGGCGATGCTAAACACCTATTAGATCGAGCGGGGGATCATTGGAGCAAAGTAGACTCGTCAAAGAGACTCCCTATCGGTGGAAGTGTGGGAGGCTAATAAGTGGTTATTATTCTACCTACTATTGTTCATGATTGCAATAGTAAATAAACGATGAAACACAATTAAGGTCAATCCATTGAGCTGCAATCCTAATTGTTTTATGTTGTTAGTTGTTGCCGTTTTCCGTTTTGCTTTGCTGCACATATTATGAGAGTAGATAAGGCTGTTTCTTAGAGTAAGGTAAAAGATACATCGCAAAGATACTGCCTGAGTTCCGTCAAGAGTGGCAATAGCAGACTAGCAGACCCAAAAGCAGATTATTATACTTGCCGACATACATTAATATAGTAGAATTGCAATAATAGAATATGAGGTCTGGTAGAGCAAAAATTAAGGTTTTTCATGATGATGATACAAACCCAAGTAGTGATAGAGAAGAAAGTTTCAACAATGAGGAATCTAAAGATGAGAAGAAGGATATGAGTAGCTCTCCAATAAATGATACATCTACTACTGCAAATAAAGCCAAAGGGAGGGATTTGAATGTTAATAAGTTGGATGATGCTGCTACAAAAGGTATGTGTATAGATATACTGTATGATGTATGTGTCTAAGTACATATTTAACTTTCGTATTCGTACCTATTATATCCTCCTATGCCATCATCTGTTCTCTTACCCTCACTATTACTAACAACTTTAAACAGAAGGAGCAAACACAACCAACACAAACAACAGCAATGAAGCACGACCGCCAATTGAACCAATCGGTGACTTAACGGGGGCAACAATACGTATAACATCAAATAAATTCAAGGGATTAACAGGTATTATTACCGAAAGGCGTACATATCAACATGCATTTATTGAATGTGATCAACAACAGCAACTAATTGACCCTGTTCATATTAGTGATGTTGAAATTATAACATATCCACCAAAATCAGAGTCATTATCAACAACAGCAACAACAGCAGCAGATGTACCCGAGAAGAAGAAGAAGAAGAAGAAGAAGATGGATTTAGAATCATCTCAACAAATAATGGCTCAACAAATAGTGACAGTCAAAGAAAAATATATAGGTGCCCAAGTTCGTATTGTGAAACATCACAAAGATAAAGATGTAGTGGGTACAGTAAAGAAGATTATATATGGTGATTATTACATTACCGACAATCCAGACATTAAAGGTGCGGTTAGAAAGGGCTATGAGGTACTTGAATATCCACCTGGATTTAATGGTATGAGAGATGGTATGGATGAGGAAGAGAAGTTGAAGGAAGATGCTACCGATGATAATGACGAGAAGATGGATGATGATGCAAAGACAGATGAAAAGTCAAGTGAGAATCTTGAAGAGGTTGTGGAAGAGAAAGTTAATAAGAAGCCGTCTTCAGATCCGAGTGGTGAAGATGCAAAGTCAAGTGAGAATCTTGAAGAGGTTGTTGAAGAGAACAATAAGAAGCCGTCTTCAACTGATTCGAGTGGTGAAGATGCAAAAGCAAATGATAAACAAGAAGAAGAAGAAGAAGAAGACTCGAATGTTATTCAAGTTGTTCCGCCAATAGCAGCGGCGGTGGCATCTTCTTTCTCCACATCATTGCCTAATATGCCTAAAAGGGAGCAGAACTTGATAGGGGCTACAATACGAATTAAGAAAGGTAGATATGCTGGTCTTGTGGGTGTCATTAATGAGAGACAAAACATTCGTCGTATCCAGCTTGATTCTTTACCACTCCCGGTCAAGTTTGATGATATTGAAGGTAAAATGAAATATTATGCAAGGGTGTGTCTTATTGTTAGAGAAATAGTAGTGCTCACATCCGTTCTGCATCTCCTTGCACAGTTCTTGAATTCGCAGATAGCCAAAACTTGCCCAAAGAAGCAGATAATAATAATGACAAGTTTACACAGTATATTGGTGCCAAAGTGAAGGTAAAAGAGGGTACCGACGGTCAGGCTGTCGGTACAGTCGGAATAGTTACCAAGGTAATCTGCCTTGGTGATTGGTATATTACTGATAATAAAAGTATACCGTCAGCATTTCCTCAGACAAAGTTTGACATTATCAAGTACCCTCCTGGATATGAGCAGGAAGATGTTGGAATTAAGGACGATGATAGTGTTGTGTTGATCGATAGTGCTGAAGATGAAATGGAAGTCGATGACGATGACGATGGTCAAGAAAGCAACAATAAGGAAGGGAAAGGAGGAAGAGAAGATAAGAGGGATTACACTGAAACACGGAAAAGGAAGCGACTGCCTAAGGATCTGGCCTTTCGAGATGATATTATAAATGTGGAAGATGATATAGATATGGAGGAGGAAGTCCAACAAGAAGACGAGATTGCTGAAACAGATTTACTTCCTGATAGACGCAAAATAACTTCAGACGGCATGATATATCGTCAACAGCAAGGCACTGACATTACCCAGAAACGAACAGCAAAAGAGTCTCTTCCTAATGTACAACATAATGAACCTGCCCTAGATCCTATATTGCTACAGCAGTTGCCAAAAAGTCTACGATCCCTACCATCTAATACCAAGATCGAGGTGTTCAATCGACGTACTGGTAAGATAATGAAGGGAGACAATTCAATCTTATTGAAAGATTTGCCCAGAGTGTTGATTGACCATGCCGAGTATGAACCAATAGTTCCTCCTCTTTCTTCTGGTAAAAACACAAGGTAAGACAATATACATCATGTTCTACAAAACAACTCATTGTACTTTTCTCACTCGTTCTTCTTGTTGATTCACTAAACCAGTAGTATCTCGACGAGCCGTGTTGGACGAAGCGGCCATAATATACACATCAACAGAGATATAATTCCACAAACTCGTGTAAGAGCATCAACAATTGAAGGAAGGAGGGTGTTAGTTACGGGAGGTGAATATAAGGGTCTTAGTGGAAAGATTGATAGTTGTATACCTGGGGGTTATTACATACTTAAACTATTCAAGGGCGATAGTCATAATGTTTTGATTAATGCATCAGATTTGGAGTTATTACCAGAGAAGAAAGTAACAACATCAACAAGTGATGCCAAATCTACATCAAACTGGGAGAGCCTTAGACTTCGTATCCATATGAAAGCTGCAAAACTTAGACTTGATTCATATTCCGAGGAAGGTAAGAGATTATCAAAACTTCAAGATAAAACAAAGGCTAAACAGAGACAGGAAAAACTCGATAATGAAATCAACAAGACGATGAAAGTAGTAGAGAATATCCAGAGAAGATTAAGTCAATTGGGTTAGGCGTACTTGAGTTCCTACGATACAGTACAACAACACGCAAACGAATAAGATAGAGAAGGAGAAGCTTAGATGACACAATATATAATGTTTTAGGTTACCATATGTATGATTGTAATAGTATATATCTAGCACTATATCCAGGCGTAACGTTCCAAACACAATGTAAGATGTACCATATACAAACATGGCAAACTTTTTGTGAACGGAACTAATCCTCATCACTTTCAATGTTGGAAAGGTCTACGACACCTCCATTTGATGATGTTGATGATACACCCCCGCTTGAAACTGGTTCTGGAACAGCACTTGTAACGGGTTCTGGCACTACACCGCGTTCGGAAGCTTCGGCAGCTGCACGGGCCTCAGCCCTCTCGAGCATCTCCCTCGCTTCCTGCACTTCCCGCCTCGCTTTGATCAAAAAAGGAGGCACTGAAGCCTTGAACTTGAATGGCTTGGATTCCAACTTAACCTCGGCTGCACTTGACTTGACAGCCTCAGGTGGTTCCAACTTGACCCCGGCTGTGTTAGACTTGACAGGCTCATCTGCATCAAGTTCAATAATTTCACAAGTAGGGATAGTACCTCGGCCGTGCTTGAAGTCGGCATTTTCGACAGGAGATTTTGATTGTGTATAAGATCAGGACGTTTTACTGTATCGATACTCAACAGAGTGACTTTTCTAGACCTATTCCGTCCGGTTAGACTAACAAAGTGGTGGTTTATCCCAGACATGGTAGCGGTATATAGCAGTATATAAAGGATGATATACCGCTATCCCAACCATTTTTCTAACCATGACAATTTGTCATGGTACGCTAGCTTCTACGTAGAAACCATGCTTTGGTCTTACCATGACAAATTGTCATGGTAAGAGGATACCAATTTTCAATCTATTGCAATAAAATGAAAAACCATCGTAGAAGGCGCCGCTGATACTCCGCTTATACTACTCTCGACGGCCGATCCGATGGTGCAATGGACGCCCGTATCGAGTAGCCGCATCATAGTCGATCGGCGTCGTCAAGTTGATGGGTTGTTGATTGCAAAAATTGCAAAGGATACCGTATCCTCAGTCGGCGAGCAAAGTATTCCACGTCACAATATCTTACCATGACTTTCGGTCATGGTAGGCTCTCCAACGGTTAAGAAATTTATTCGTACCATGACAAATTGTCATGGTAAAAAATGGTTGGGATATCCATTTTTAATTTTTTGTCATTGTTTGCCGTGATTTTCCTAGTCATGTAGAATATAACTCATCTCTAATATTATCCATTATAAACACAATAATTGAGCTTCAATATGTATCATTGCAATTATAGATACGTTTTTGCAATGATTATTAGAAGCAAAAGTCAACTGATGTTGGTCCTGTGATATAACTCTTGACGACCGGTATCCTGAGGAGGTTAATTAGTTCCATTTTAGCCGATGGTCTTCTTTCAAAGTCATAGACATTTTACTAATCGTCGTGACTATAATATTTAGGTGCGTGCTAACAGAGAGGAGTGTAATATCTATTCATCAGTCATTGCATAATAGGAGTGAACATAAATATTACTTCAATAAGTACAGCGACTATTGATATAAGGATATAAATAGTCCATCGACAACATTGAATCAACAAACATATTTGCAAATATGTTGGAAACATCACCATTGCTAAGCAATCGATACAAACGTGTCGAGGGTGGCAGCAGTAATGGCAACTCTATCAACAACAAGAACAACAACAGCAACAGCCGCCGTCAGTCATCCCTCCGTTTTCTATTCTTCCTAACAGTCATCAGTGCCATCGTTACCTACTTCTATGATGCCAACCTTGCACCATACAATACAGCTGACAGCCCTATTCAGATCAATCAAGATATTCTACGAGCTACTATTGCCGGTTCTACTGTTAATGAGGAGTATGGTTATACTCTAAGTGATGAGCAGCGTGCTCTTGCTCGGTCTATGAACATTGAGAAGAGGGTGAGTATATATTATACTACTATGAATATCTCTTGTGATGACCCATGCTTCTTATACTAATGAATACCTATCATTCTTCATATTATCATACTCTACTTTATAGGTCATGGCAATGACCAAGGAAGCTTGGCCGGAATGTATCTTACAACATATGCAAGCAGACGTTTGCAAAGAGTTCATCGATACTGAAATTGCAACACTTTTCACTGGTTCTGATCGGTACATCAGGTCATACATCAAACAGAAGCGTGATGAAGCCGATGAGTGGTATAATGTACTTGACATAGTTATGGATGATAATAACTTGGTCATTGGAGAGGACGGTGACGGTGTCGTTCATTATGCCTTGTGAGTATACTCTTTTAATCGTTTGTCAAAGTCATTATCTAGTCAACTCGCTTGTGTACTCATCTTCTCTCTTCAATCTACTACAATTCAAACACAGCTTATGGGATGGATCAGGTCAAGAAGCAACAGTCGAGGCACAACGAAACATTCCCCCCATCATTGCAGAAGAGACTCTATCAGGTTCCCAAGAAGCGTCAGTCTTGACGACACGGTATGCACCTATTCCTTTTGATACTCGAATGATGCTCCCAAGTACTCCCCCACCCACTCCTGCTCCAGTTGAATACCAAGCAGCGAATCCACCTCCTACTCCGGCAGCTCAAGAAGCACAAGTAACGCCAAATCCAACGAATCAACCATCACCAAACCCGACAAATCAACCAGTGACACCGCCAACAACAAACTCGGGCGTCGTTGCTCCAGGTGCACCCCCTCCGCCTCCCTCAACTTGGGCACCAATTACACCCGCACCCTCTGATCAACCCGTGACTGCCGATCCCACTGTTTCTCCTGTAAGTTTATCTCTTCTGTGGTTTTGTTATATGGGGTTTATAAGTTACAAGTTGTAGAATACTAACAACAACTTCTTCTTCTTCTTCTGTTCTTTCTATCAATTCATATCACAGACGACAAACGAGCCAACCGTTAGCCCAACTACAAATGAACCGACGACAGGCGTGCCTACCATTGCAGTAACTGAAGACGTCACGGCACAGCCACAAGTAGCACAGGCGCAACAGACTACTAATGTTGATAGTGGAGTGAGTGGGAGTACTATTACCCCTCCGCCTACTAAGGATCCAACTCCACCACGTGAGTAATACTTCACATTCCTATCCTATGTTTTTAACTATGCCTCTCTCACTCACACTTAATCTATTCATTCTCTATTAAACAGCAACGCCTCCACCCAGTATACCTCCTACACCACCACGTGAGTATTCAAAACAAGTGTGTATACTTATACATGACTAAACTGTCCTTTTCTAACACAATCTATTCTAATAATACTACATTCAACAGCCACTTCTCCACCGGTACAAGCTGCATCAGCTCCTGACCCTACTGCCCCACCCGTTGAGAGCACTAGCACGCTTGCATCTCCACTTCAAGTCAACAACGATGCATTTGACTTCGTACAAGCACCTTTGGTCGTTTCTGCTGAACCATTTTTAAGTGTAGGAGCTACTGTCGATGGTGCTCGAGCAGGAACGGATACTAACCCTATCAATGGAGGTATGGTGATCAATGCTAACTCGCATGGCACGCCTGATGCGCTAGAAGAGGTCAGTAGGATCCTTGCCGAACCGGCTGTCATCGAGGAAGCCGGAGCACGAGTGCTCGGTCCATTTAACTGTGCGGGCATGACTGGATATGAATGTTGTCTAATCGTGAAACATCAAGTTCGAGACTCTGATACGAGCGGAAAAGCCATTCAGTGTCACTTGGATTACGATGTAACGACTTGCAAGAAGAAGTTTGAGCTGGAGCAATCTGATAACAAGAAGGTGTATATCTATGCCAATCACAAGTACTTCGTTTCCAAGGATCCCAAGGTTACAAATACTTGGTCAACTTGTACTACCAAGTGGGGCGGGATGGAAAGAGATTGGGCCGAGAAGGATTCTAGTTGGTCAAGTGCTCCAACTCCAACATCTTATGGTCTACCAACTCTCCATCCTACTCTTCGGCCTACTCCATTACCGTAAGTCGATTTGTGTAGGACTTGTATTTGTGTGTGTGTTTATTCTCGTGCCGGTACATAAATTGACATGTATTATATCTCTGTATTTACCTTATCTCTTTTCATACACAGAACTTCCTTCCCTACTACTCCACCGGTAAATGTCCCCACACCGCCACCCACGCCTTTACCAACGCCAGGAAAGTTATTGTTTTGTCGTGTGTCATAGTGTTCAATATGAACTCTCGGTGTTTTGGCTACCTTGGTTTGCCTTTTTGGTTGCCCTTGCATATCATATGTACTAATATATATTATATTCTCCTCTCTTTCATCATCATAAACTGTGATAACGCACATCTTCAGCTCCACTGCCTGATTTAGTTCCGAGTCCTGGCGTTGCTTGCCCTGCTGGATACCAGTGTCTACAAAACTTTGATTACGGGGTAGACGATCCCGCAACTCCATACAAGATTGACCTGGTTACCGAAACGCTGTATCCTGAATCAGCAGAAGCTTACAAGATTGCCATTGATCACTGGCAGCAAATTGTTGTAGGTAATCTTGAAAGTGTTAGTACTGAAGGAATGGAGGAAGACAGCTGTTCTAATCCGTTGCCAGCAGTCATTGACGACATGCACATCTGTGGTAAAGATACTATCATGGATGGCGTCGGAGGTACTTTAGGCTTGGCTTCGGCTACCTATGTACGTAACACTGATGGTACTGTTATATCCGGAGACATGGAGTTTGACTCTGACGATGTCCAGGCTATGATTGGAGCTGGAACTTGGCTCTCTGTGATTATTCATGAGAGTAAGTTTTGCTTGTCGTTTGGTGTATATGCATGCGCCGTCCATTGTTTTGGCATATGAGTATTGTTTCGGCATATGAGTATATCCATCTAACCATACGACTTCATCTCTTCTTTTGCAGTGGGTCATATTTTAGGTCTGGGCTCTCAATGGGCAGAAGCTGGAGTCGTTCAGTATGATGAAGTTACTGGTGAATATGCTTATGTTGGAGCCAATGCTATCAATGTGTGGAAGAACGTTTGGCAGTGTGAATCTGCAGCACCACCTATCGAAACTGATGGAGGTGAAGGTACAGCCGGACTGCATTGGGACGAATCTTGCATGCAAAATGAGCGCATGACAGGGTATGTTAACTCGGAGGGCAATCCGACATCTCTGCTCACGATTGCGGCCTTAGCAGACTTGAACTATGTAGTTGATTACACCAAGGCTGATCCTAGTTACAATGGATATAGTATGGACAATACTGTATCAGGATGTTGTAACCCACCTGCTTTGTTTCAAGCAACAAACTCTGGCGCTGCATCAATCAATGCCGGGGCACCAACACCCGACGAGGGGTCGTCGCCTACTGATAATACCGCTGCAGCAACAGAGCCTGTAGAGCCTGGGGTACCTCCTCCCACTAATGCTCCCATCACAATGAAGCCAACTCCAGCCATCACATCTTATCCAACAACTGGCTCGCCGACTGTAAAACCGACTGCAATTGCAATGAATATCGTTACAGGTGATGAATGTGTTGTCCCTGAGACAAGCAGCAAAAGCCAGAAGAGCTCGGGCTCAGGCTCTTCAAAGAGTCGTCGTGGGTTAGCAGCTGCCCGACGACGATTTCTCGGTTCAAATTCCTCCTCTAAGAAGTCTAAGAAGTCTAATAAGTCTGCCAAGAGTTGCAAAAAGAAGAAGAATCTAAAGTGGAAGAAGAAAGACAAGGCGTGGAAATTAGGCATGAAGTTGCTTCGTGATAGGAAATTGCCACCAGGTGTTCCTCGAGTACAAGCGGGTGTTAAGTATGTTGGTGACATGAAAGTTAGTTTGTTGGTTGAAGATGAGGGTATGTTATACGAAGTCGAGGTATTAGCCGACGGAAGTATTACTGTATCGTAGTCTACAGATCATTATGCTGTGAATATAAGTCTTACTATAATGTGTGTTGTACAATGACAATAATATCTAATTAGACTTAAACTATATCTTCAAACCACATATCGACGCCCTAAAGCAAGAGAGTAATACCAAATACCACTACCATCATCATGGTAGTGGCTAGTACCGCTCCATTATTAACAGCAGCACTGTTGTCATCAGCAAGGGTATAAGGCACAAGATCAACCTCATCGTTTGTTTCAGCTTCTGCTACAACTTCATCGTTCGTTGCAACTTCGTCATTAGCGATAGGCGGCTCTTCACCTTTATCATTAGCAAGAAAGTCAGACGTCTTGAGGTGACCATAAGTTGTGTGAGGTCCTCCTACGGCACCCCAGGCATAGAGAAAATAGTTCTCGCCATCCTCAGTGATAGATACCTCTCCATCCTCGACAATGGCTTTGTGAACTGCAACCGGGCACCCATCTCATCAACCTTATAGGAGAAGTCGTGCCGGAAGTGAGGCTGTTAGAACTATCACGAATGTTCCTATGCAGTTTTGATTGTCTCTCTTTCTTACCACTTCACCGAGATCATACAGTAAATGGGGCCATTATTGCCACTTCACCGAGAACTTGAGAGTGGGGTCATCAGCATTAGGTTCTTGCTTAATAAATACCCCATCAGTAACCGGCGAAGTATTAAGATGAGCTATTATGCTCTTGCTTTCCGTTTCCTCGTTTGTAAGTTATCCATCGTCGTCTCATCTCAGCCGTCATCTCAACCAACCATATAATATACTATTTTGTCTGCAAATATCAAAGATATATGTACGATAATAAACAAAGGATTATAGGTATATAAGAGACCATGCCTTGTACTTACTTAAAGGGTAATCTAAATGCCCAGCCACACTCTAATCATTCACTTTCTAACATTAAAAACAATACATCCATACATTACTATTTAGCACGCTTCCTCCTCCACTTATAAACAGCAGGTTTGCCATCCTTCCCGTCTTCCTTGCCTTCAATCTTGCGTTTCCTTCCCTTCATATTCGCTTGCTTCTCCACAATCAAATGTGCTTCTGCATTTTGTAACTTTTGCAATCGTACTGTACGCAATTCCATTTCAGTATACGCTGCCGAACGTGATTTCGCAATACGTTTTTCTAATCGTTGTTGCTGTATCTGTTTCTTGAGTAACTGTTTCTCGCTTAGTTGTTGACGTTGGATAGGATTACCCTGTTCATCATACTCATCATCATCACTTTCGTTGTTGTTGTAATAATCATCACTCAAATCATGTTTCTTCTTCCCCAATTTCATAATCATGGCATGTTTTTCCAATGTCTTGATACGTGGTCTATTAAATGCCCTACCAACTAATTCAGGAATTGTATCAAAGTGCTTTGCTACATTAAAATCTTGTACTTGCTTTTGATTACCCTCAATGAATACTGTATGCTTTCTCTTTTTACTCAATTTACCAATACTACCACTAGCCCCGTCATCATCATTATCATCTAAATTAGCAGAAGAAGCAGTAGTTCCCTCCAAGTAATGCAATGAACTTTGTAACTTTTCAATCTTCTTACCATCCATTAATCGTTGCATTCGTATATATGCTAAATCTTGATCTTTCATAATTTTAATAGCATCCGATCCCAATCCCCGCTCTTCCATATCAATACGCCGTGCCTCATGTGTCTTGACATGCCTACCTGAATTATTACCTGACATACCATCAACTTTTGAACGGTGCATACCAAAGTAGAATTCATCAGGATTGCGATTGGCAATTTTCGTACGCATTGATTTTAGATGTTTTTGTTTCTTATGATAATCTTTCGAACGGAGTTTATAATCAGTCTTCTTCTCGAGTAATCCGAGATGTTGACGTGATTGGGGTTGAGAGCGTTCCTTGTGGGTAACGCGTTTAACGGCATTGCGTAGGGATGACATGATGGTTTGCAATGTAGGTGTATGTAAAGGGTGTGTGTTGTATTGGTGATATGTGTTGTGTAATATTAGGGTAGTTTATCTCTTGCAAACCCTAACGCTCGCTCAAACTAAAAATATAGGTATACAAGAAGTATTATGAGTATGAGATGCTCTTTAGTTCTGATACTGTGTGTGGCTTTTAGATTGGTAAGCTTTTATTGGACTAGACTGGTGGGAATAGATATGTTTTGGCGATAGAACTATCTCTACCACTCTGTTACTCTTATGTTTGTGATGGCAACTCGACAACAGCCAGCAGTTGAACCCGTAACATGTCTACCATCATAAACATATCACGAGTGATGACGGCGGCGTCTTCTCCGCTGCTCATATGTTTTGCAATGTATTGCAATTTACTTTTTGCAAACGCATTCACATCAACATCAACATTGCAAACAACAAAACATCACAATTTATTATCCAGCCGTCATCTCAGCCGTCATCTAAACCAATCATATAATCATAATATAGCCAGCCGTCATCTCAGCCGTCATCTCGACAAACCATATAATGTACTACTTCAATCTACACCATTTGATTTAGACATGTATGACAATTTTAATACTAATGATAATGACGACAATGATTCATTTATGTCTGATGATGAAGAGGAAGTACCACTTCTAGCAGTACCACAAGATACAAAGCTAACAATAGGACTAACAAAGTATTCACACGATACCACCCTCTGTGCAGCCGATTCACAAACAGGTCAAGTATTATTCGCATTATCAAAAGAGCGTATATCTCGTAACAAACATGATGGTGGTGATATAGCATCATTAGTTGAATTATGTTTAGAAACATTAGATTTAGATATTGATAATATTAACAGAGTTGTTATGAATAATCATCATCATCGAATATTACCAATGGAAGATAATGTAGAACATATGGAATGGGAAGAAGGACTTGGTATTAACTACTGCAATGATAATGATAATGGTGGATATACAGATGAATATAACATTTTATCAAGTGTACCAAACAAAGTTGAATTAAGTCATCATTTAGCACATGCATATAGTGCAGCGTCCCAATGTACATTCAATAAAGGTATGGTAGTTGTTATGGATGGGATGGGTGAGACTTGGCGTACTATGCAACATGCATTACTCAAGAATGATTATACATATGTATCAGAACTAAAGAGCATCTCATACTCATAATACTTCTTGTATACCTATATTTTTAGTTTGAGCGAGCGTTAGGGTTTGCAAGAGATAAACTACCCTAATATTACACAACCACATATCGACGCCCTAAAGCAAGAGAGTAATACCAAATACCACTACCATCATCATGGTAGTGGCTAGTACCGCTCCATTATTAACAGCAGCACTGTTGTCATCAGCAAGGGTATAAGGCACAA
>Ga0214480_100039_pt1 | contig 46716 bp, 34 predicted proteins | sample M1_20Mar14CPVII9_3_FD_165042 | JGI IMG/M metagenome (GOLD analysis project Ga0214480, IMG submission 165042) | Marine eukaryotic communities from Monterey Bay, California, United States - M1_20Mar14CPVII9sort6BwellE17 | ecosystem: Environmental > Aquatic > Marine > Unclassified | place: USA... | reverse complement strand
TACTTTTCCTTTGTACAACTCTATTCTATAAGTTTAGATGCTATTATCTATGTGTACTTCTCTCCAAAATCTTAGAATGGAAGCTTGAATTCGAACCCAGCAGACTTGGCAGGTGCCATCTCTTCTAATGCATCCTTGGCAGCATCGATGTGAGAAGCAGCATCTCCAAGGTTATCATATACACTAGTACATACACCGTTCTTATCGAGTACATATGTTACACGTCCTACAAAGAGAGGCGATTGCAATTTTTGTTAGTATTGTGGTTTGCAAAGGCATTCAACTATATATACAACATGTAGTACTTACCTGGTAGGAAACCGAATGCTGCCTTGGGAACTTTGAACTCATTTCTGACAGCATCTCCCTCATCGGCTAGGATTGAGAAGTCAAGTCCAAGCTATACATCATCAGAGAGTAGAAGACAAGTCAGTATCGATACTTATGATTTGAAATCAACCACATAAAACACATTATCAACTTACCTCACTAGCAAACTTTTGCTTTGACTCGGCACCTTGTCCACTAATACCAACAACATCGGCCTTGTATTGCTTACGGATATCCTGAATCTCAGATTGGAAGGCTTTGGCTTGTGTAGTACATCCCGGTGTTGAATCGGCAGGATAAAAGTATACAACCAAAGGTTTCTTGTTCTTTGATCGGGTAAAAGTCTTTCCATTCTGATCAACTAAACTGAAGTCAGGAGCAGTCTCGCCTGCAGTTTGTTTGATATATGTGTAAGATGATACGAACATAAGATACGAGCATAAGATATATAGAAATGAACATAAGATATGAACATAAGATATGAGCATGATATGATTTATGAACAAAAAGATTGCAATTGTATCTTCGTGATATCACCAATACCGTATGTACATAACAAATACTCACCAACAGCAAGGTTAAGAGCAGACTGTCTAGTAGAAACAGTTGTGGAGGGGGCAAAGGCTGAAACACTGGTGGCAAGGGCTATAAAAGCACAAGAAGTCTTCATGATTTTGTTAGTGTGTTGTGTAGAGAGATTGCAACTGGATGGATGAAATATTATGAGATCCTCAGATTGTTACAGACTACAGTGAATGCCGCCGAGCCTGTCAGTTGTGCGTCAGCACTATATGATCTACAGCCGGCCGTCATCCATCAACAATATCTTGCTGCTGCCGATCTTTGCGTCAGTCTTCGTCATTTTCATTTTTTGTTTTATGGATTGTACATCGTCAGCTATAATACCTTATTCAAAGAAGGTACAGTACCAACATACCAAGGGCATTTGTCCAGCGTGAGATTCAATGCCCTTATGACATCGCCCATTAATTTCTTCGATCAAAATTTGAGTGGCACAACATTCTCCAAAACAATAAACACATCAACTATCAACACCCTCACGCACGTCTCGCGGAGTAGAGTAATATAACCAAGATTGACCTGCTATTACTAATAAATATACCACATAATTTCAATTCGTCTCTTCGCCAACGCCGTCGATACAACAATAAAACAAACCCCCAACATGATGACATTTGCAAGTTTTCTTTTAACCATCAGCATGTTGATGGCAAGTAGCCATACAATATCAGCTTTTGTCCCTTCTCCGAATTGCAATATACGGCATACCTCTCGTATACACTACAGAGATGATACAGGAGGTGATGGAGTAGAACAACCTATAATTGCAAAGAAGAAACAAAAACCTGTATCATCCAGTTGGAAGACGATTGTGGAACGATCGGAAGCAGCCTCACCTTCGCCCAAACTTTCACCAATAGAACAGCCGCAACAGGACACTACCACATCGGCAGCACCACCCGAACAATCCAATTTCCAAAGTAGAATGAAGAATTTAGTAATACAACGTCGGAAGAAGAAGAATTCAATATCTTCCTACCGCCCATCAAACATACAAAATGTGATTTCATTAGATGATTTTTCAAATGTTATTGAGAAGGGTAGGAATGAGAATAAAGTTGTAGTTGTACGCTTCATTGCCTCGTGGTGTAAGACGTGTAAATTCCTACGACCACACTTTGACAAGGCAGCAAGTACCAATCCCAGTGTAATCTTTGTGGAGGTACCGGTATTGGAGAATAATAGTAACTTACATCAGGGATTGGGTGTTGAGAGTGTACCGTTTGGACATATATATCATCCTACGAAAGGTTTGGTTGAGGAGACTACATTATCACGGAAGACATTTGGTTCTTTTGTTGAGTTGATCAAGTTACATTGTTCATCATTATTGAAACCGTAGAAGATGTGGTGGAATAGAGTGAGTCCTTTGGTAGTAGTGGGGTTTGCATATACATGACGGGTACATACAAAATATAGAAATAGATAGATAATAACAATAATAGGATTGATCGTTTGATAGAAAACAACTATTGCTGAGTTATATACCTCTTTAGTTAAATTATTTTCCCATGTACCACCCCGGCTTTTGGCGTTCTACCGCTGTTTTTGTTCTCTGCACACTCCTCATCTCATCTTGTGAGTCTTGGTATGCTCGTAATGTACTCATATATTCATCTTTTGTCACGTGTCCAGCTTTGTATGCTTCTCCAACTTGCTCTAATGCATCAACATATCCATCCCTTGCTGCAATCATGTAGTGCTTTGTTGCTCGATCCATGTTACCTTTATCTTTCTCTATATCACCAAGCATGCACCGTGCATATTCATGCCCTCCCATGGCTGCAAGCTTCCAATGACGAATAGCTTTGTCATTATCTTCTTCAACACCTTGACCCTTATTATAATATTTATGAGCAAGTGAATTATGCGCCTTGATATTCCCAAGTTCTGCTGCCTTCATCAAAAGTTCCACTGCCTTCTTAATATCTTTCGGGAAAGTCATACTCCCGTCCTCATAAACACCCCCTAGCCAATTGAATGCTGGTGAATCATTTAACTTCATACGGTGTTGAAGTCGTCTCATCAGCTCTTCCTTCGAAAGAGGGTTTGGTTTTCTACACATGGCACACCATGGTTTCATATTTCCCTTCTTCACTTCCTCTTCTGCTGCATCGATACATCCTTCACATAATGTTTTTCCGCAGCACGGCTGATACATTGTATATACCTGACACAATCCAGAAGCAAAAGGAATTTGCAGCATACAAATTGGACAATCTTCTTTTGGTGGAGGCTTTGCAAATAATTCTTCATCAGATATCTCAATCTGACTAAACTTTTCAGATATAGCATCAACTTCAGCACGTATAGCAGCGTTCTTATTACGTTTTTCAGCGGCATACCGTCTACATTCCTTCTTGTGTTTTAATCGATGTGAATTTCGACATTTAGCATTGCAGTAACCTGCAGTAACTAACTTGTTCACATGATGTGCACACTTTAAGATTGTCACCGCCTTTGCCACACGCCGCACATTTAGACAGTATACTACTGGTATATTGGTATTATTACTACTCATACTTCACTTCACTGGATCAATATCGTATACAAGTATTGTACGATACAAAGATGATAGAAACCCCAAGTTGTTTGAGTGTTCAGGTACACATACATGAAATAAGGATACCATTCATACATATCAAGCAATATATATTGCAGGCTGCAGGCTGCAGGCACAAATGGAAGAAGGTAATATTATATTAGAATATTGCTCGAATACTGCACTCACCACTTATACTATGATAATTCAATTTGCTATCTTTCAATTGGTGGTTCTCCATGACAGTGCAAATTGAGTAGATAAGATCAGCTAAGAGTGTTTTCCCCCGTACTCTATTGATCCATCGTCGTCTCTAACTCCCTTCTTTATCATCTTTAGAAGTTAGGAATAATATCTTATCATCTTCGTCATATATATCTCGCTTGATTCGGTGTATAATTGGGTTATTAATTTATAATTTGTTGAAGTATTTTAACATGGGAGACTTCCAACAGCACTTCTCACGTCCCGATACGGGTATTAACACAGTAGAGGGTAATGTAGCCGGTTCTCGTGCCGCCGGATTATCCAAGAAACGTGCAGCTGAACAAGCAGAGTTTGAGGCAAAGGCTAAAAAAATTCGAGATGATGCCGATCGTCAAAAGCTTGGTATTGATGCCAAGTTTGATACTAATACTAGTGTTAGTAAAGAGGAACAAACGTTTAGATCTAAGACTGTTGGATTAGTGTCTGCTGCAGATTTTAAAAAGGCCAGTGCTGAGGTATGTATATATGTTTGGATTAGTTACTTCTCATATAATATTATTGCAAAGTATATCTCATGACATATACATTTTATATCAATAGGTTGAGAAATCTCGAACTAAAAAGGGCGAGGGTATATTTGGGGAAGATGACGACGATGGAGGAGGTGAAGATGGGTTAGATGGCGGTTCAGCATTATCAGAGAAGGAGCAAAAGAAGTTAGAGAAGGAGCGCAAAAAAGCAAAGGTAAGTTTTAGATGTAGTATTTGATCATATGATTTGGTAGTACACCAAACTGATCCTATCCCATCTTGTAGAAAAAGGCATTGAAAGAAAAGAAGAAACGAATGGCAGCATTAAGCTTTGGACATGATGAAGAAGTTGATGATGATCAGGAAGAGGACATTACAGAGACAGATTCAAAACCATCAAATAAAGATGTTGCAAACGAGATAAAGGCCAACTTGACAAAGAAGAAGACAATAATGAAGAATCCAGATGTTAATACATCATTCTTACCCGATAAAGAACGTGAACAAAAGGCAATAGCAGAACGTGAACGATTACGAAAGGAATGGATTGATAGACAAAAGGCAATGAAGGAGGAGATACTTGAAATTACATACTCATATTGGGACGGCACAGGTCATCGTAGAACAGTTCAATGTAAGAAGGGTGATACAGTTGGTAGCTTTTTGGAGTTGGTCAGGAAAGATTTAGCCAAGGACTTTCGAGAAATGCAGAATGTATCATCGGATGCTCTTCTTTATGTGAAAGAAGATTTGATTATACCACAAGATATATCTTTCTATGATTTGATAGCAACACGAGCCCGTGGTAAATCTGGACCTTTATTTAACTTTGATGTACATGATGATATTAGGTTGGGGGCAGTTGATGCGAGAATAGAAAAGGATGAGAGTCATCCAGGCAAGGTTGTTGAACGGAGATGGTTTGATCGCAATAAACACATCTTTCCAGCATCGAGATGGGAGATATACGATCCAGCTAAAACCTACGGCAGCTACTCAATTCATGGAGGAGAAGTTAATAAAAAGAAGTGAAGATGACATATACACAAGAGCCATCTCATCACCTAAATTTAAGATTTGTTGATATGAAGCATACAACTATTTCACATCTAAACTATCCACTCATGCTATTTTTCAGCTCATCCTCAGGTTCTTTATAATCATCCCAAAATTCGAGAGATTTCTCAATGTGAGGGAATACAGTCTTAGCAAACAGGGGTATTATCCTGCCTAGCAATTGATAACTAGGCTGTACTACAAACTTTATGAACCCAACTTGTGATTGTTTCTAAATGTAAGAGAGAAAGATCAAGGTGTTAGTAAAGTAGCATAATCAAGTCTCAGATCACAGAATCCAACTTCTACTTACCTTGTCGGTTGTCATACGGTCACAGAGAAATGATACAGGTAGTGATAGTGATGTTTCTTTATCACCCTGTCTCCAACTTTCATCAAGTATTGCGTCCGCCCATTCATAAAACAATGGATATGGCTTGGCTGGGTTAGATATATCAGCTTGATGAAGGAGGAAACACAACATGTCTAATGATGGATCATGATTTACTCCATCGTTTGTATACGTTTGATACCACGCTTCTGGATCCTTGCCCGCGAGCATTTGTTGATGTATACCCATTTTCTTAAGCAAAGCGAAATGGTGAGTCATATCTGTTTCCAATACTGATCTAATGATGATTGTGCGAGCTTTGGCAAACTGTTCTTTGGTCAATCCACAGAATATGTCCACAGTAAACTCTCGTGTTTCACCCAACAGCTTTGAGAAGAACCATGTGATGCTATAATTTTCAAGAACTGATACATCATTGTACTGAACTGCCATTTCAGAGTGAGAGTTGATCTGAAAGTTGTTATTAAGCCCTGGATGACAGACATCATGAATCACGGCCGCCACTAATATAGAGAAGAGTTCGAGAGGAGAGGGGGCGTATTCTTTACCCCCGAGTTGAAGCATTGTATTAAGTGTTTGCACAACATCAGCTGCATGTGTACTGTTGTGGTAGGGATTTGGAAGATAAGCAGCTTCAACTGTCCTTAGAAATGAGCACAGTATTGGCATCTGAAAATTAAACTCAGTGGCAAAGTTGTAGCCACTTGTCGTCGTATCAGTATCTAGTTCCAAATCATATGCCATTGCTTGTTGTGAAAGTGGCGAGCCTAAGACTGCCCAACCAACTAGAAGCAACGGTGAACCTTTGCAAAGCTTTGCCACCTCTGTTATATTGTATTCCCATTTTGAAAGTGCATCGAATGAAAGCATCTCGGCTAATCTATGCTTTGTTTCATTACTCATTGATGTCCACTCAACAGGGAGAAAGTGGCTATTCCCATTTTGAGAGTCCTTCTCCGAGAACGAGGACTTCATCGCCCCGATAACACGGTTAGCGCTCATAATCCTATGCACTTGATCTTTCAAGCTGAGCTTTACATCACTACTCTTAACACCACCGTATTCCTTTAAGATAAATTGCGGTACATCTTCAATCATTAGCGATTTCAAGCGGCCATCGATCGAGGTATGTCTTCGTTCGTAACGGTGATTAATCTTATTAGGAGTTTGCGATTGGGACCCCGAGCTTGAACCACTAGCCAGCTGTTCTCGTATTCTTTGCAGTCCTGATGTCTGCTGTGCTGTAAGAGATAGATCACCAAATAGAAGTGAATCGATGACTTCAATGTTTTCTTCAACTTGATCAGACCCTAAAGATGATGAACTCTTCCTGAATCGATCATTAAAAACTGGCGGCCGCTGGTCCTCGAGTGTTCTAGCTCTGACAATCTCTGATTTACTTTTGGTTCTTACGGGTGTTGGTTTGCCCATCTTTATGACTGGCGGTGCTTCTTCTTCATTCTTCGACGATGAGTCAGTTGTGTTGTCTTCATTATTATCATGAGACCCTTCAGTAAGCTGAGAAGCAACAGACAATCTGCGCATTTCCGCTGAATGATCTTCAAATGAAACTCGCTTTGAAGTAGTTTGTATGTCAGCTTCATCTTGAGCAGATAAAGCTTCTCCGTTCTGGGCTAATGTAGCTTCTTGGATTTCATTCTCGACATTGGCAGATGAGGTTTGACCACTTTCTCGTCGAGCATTAACTTTCTTTTGACTCTGCTGTACAACACTTATCCAGCATAGAACGACCCACAACTTTCGTTTAGCCCTCTGTATCCTTTGATACCGATCAAGTGCAATTTCAGCCTCATCCCAAGCTTGGGTACCCTTCTTCCTTCCTGAAAGGTCACTTTGGAACCCTTGTGGATATTTCTTACTGATCTCTTCTATCCGTTCTCTTAATTCAGAGCCAGGAGGGTACCACGCATTAATACTAAGCTGGACATTGGGATGACAACTACCAGTAAGTTTATCCCATAATGCCTTCCAGCCTTGATCATCACACAATACCCATTTAGGATTGAGAGGAAAGGTGAAACCAAGATCAATACACCCCGAAAGGAAGTCTTGAAGCTCCTTCAGTTTCATATACTTGTACTTGGCACCACCAAGATTGCCGCCAATAACTAGAAACTCATCATCCAACTCTTGTGGGAAGTAGAAGTTAAAACATTCGGCACCATGTCGAACGGCACCAAAGTCTTCTAACCTTTGTACCGCAAATTTCATAATAGCATAACTTTTAGGGTCTCCAAATCCATACTTTGGCATCGCCACAGCAGCTTTTGCTTTTGGAGTCATCATTGACGTCCTCGATGACTTCTTCTTCATATAATCTAACCAACTTGCCGTCCAATTGTGGCTCTTCCCTTCTTTACAATCTTGTAAGATCGATTCTATATCATCTAGCATTTTGTGTACTAATCCCACTTGCTCTTCTGGTAAGGGAGTGCGAAATCTTACTCCTCGTGTACCCAAGAGGAAACAATCAAAGTCAGATACCACGGGCATAACACGTCCATGCTCTTCATATGCCATTAGTAATGTCTGTGGCATCATCGGGTCAGGGTCTGGCTCATTTGGTGGAAGGTACGGATCAGTGTATTGCCAAACAACAGCACGAGGAGTATCCTCTTCCCAATCCTCTTCATCTTTAATGGAGGCAAAGTTCATATCTTGAAATGATGCTCGAGATGGACGGCCGGTATCATAAACAGAGCCGGGAGGTCGAGTAATATCACCTGCTCTCATTGTATATCCTTCCCAAAATAGACGTTTTGGCATGTCTAAACCAAAGCAGGCCGGCTCATAATCATCAATCTTAATAATTGTTGGTGATTCCATATCCCATTCACTGACTATCCGCAGTTGTTCTTCCTCCTCGCCGTCTAATGTCTTAATACTTCGAATAGATTGGAATGATGACAAGATAAATTTGACAGATTCGACTGAGTACCCTCCTGCAGATTGAACTGAAGCAGATTCGTCACCTGTAACAGCAGCTTGAACTTCTGGCGGTGGTTGCGATGAGCACTGACTTCTCCTACTTGTAACTCGTTCACTCTTTTCAAGTCTCATAACAGCCTCGGCTACTTGTTCCATCATATCTGTCATAACGTCCGATAATATAGCATGCGCTTTATCGCGTGCCTCTCTCTTCTTGTAAAAAATACGTATCCGTCCATCACGTGGAAGTGTCCGGATCTTCGTCTTGTGTTCATCCTCATGTATTTGAAGGAAGGGTACATATGCACTTAGTTTGCCCTTCTTGGCTGATTTGCCTTTAATATCTAATCCTTTACCTGTACCCTGTCCTGTCATCATTTTTCGTATTGAATCTACACTAGTCGGTCTCCATACACTAAATACACTTGACCGTTGAAACATGGATAACAGTGGACTTAACAACTCTGGTTGGAATGCATTCACCTCCTCAATATTATCAGCTCCGTCCCTTGCAATATCATCAAAAAACTCCTTAATGCAATACCGTGGATCACGTCGTTTTAATGATTTTAACCACTCTTCACACTTGGCCTGTGTCATCCAATCTAAGAATGCGGCTGATTCTATATCTAATCCCATTGTTAATTGTTTAGCATCGACATTGTCTCGACGGTTACTCATACTTTTTCGTGTATCAGCAATTTGTGATGGACGTCTATTAGTTGCGTTATTTCGTTCTGACTTGGGCGGCAGTGACTTGGCAAGGTTATTCCTACCCTGTGCTAAATGATGCATACTTTGTGACTGTTGTTGATGATTTCCACCGATAATCTTTGGACTCCATCGACTTGTCCGTCGTTTAATTGGCCCGACAACTGCCTCTAATGACTCTGAGAAGTGTGCATGCGCCGTCGACACTGATGTTGATGTTCCCTCGGAGATTCTATCTGCAAGTCTCTCAGATGTTGATGCTGATGTTGCTTCAGATGACGTACTTCGTCTCATACTAGCCATTGATAACATCTTCTTCCAGCCTTTCTTTCTATGTTTTTTATTAGGTTTAACACCCCCCTCCCATGTTGTAGCACTATCACTACTTTCCATAGAGGAATTTCTTCGATAACTATTAACACTGTCATCTGTACGAGGTGCACCTGCACTAATCCCTGAATGGAAGGTACTTTCCGAATCACGTATTTGACTTATACGTTTCGATTTTATATTATTGCTTTCATCCTTATCATCTACACTAAATGATACTCTTTTACCATTACCATCTACTGCAGTATTATTTTTATCAAGAAAATCAGGCATATCTTCCATAACTGGGATATTATTCACATGATTTGTATGTCTATGTATATGTGATACTTGCTGTATATGGGATATACGGGCTTTTGTTCGTTCACTACGTTTATCTGAATTACCAGGGAAGATATCATTATTGCTTTGAATGTTATTAGTTTGACGATGTATGATGTTTGAGATTTTAAGTTTGTCACTATCACTTATATCGATGTGCTCATTATTATCCTCACTCATATTGCAATGTATCCAGGTGAGGTATGGCGTTGTGATTAAATGCAAAAGCCAAGAGATATAGTACAGGGGCTGAACACTACTTGGCTTTTCTCTCTCTCTAGAGGTACTGAGAAGATACGAACGCAACAACTTTCACCACAAACACAGACCTGATATTTGCACTGCAATATCTCTCTATACCTCCTCTATGCAATATGCTAACACCGCGGAAGCAAATAAGCGTTTTATGAGAGAGTAAATATTTGCAAAGAAAGAATGAACTGTCGGATCTTCGCAGCAATTATTACATGTGGAATATATAATGGAGTAATTTTGATGTTTGCAACTTGCAATATTAAATATTGAATGATGGTATACTCCTACCCAATAGCATTATTAGCGGTTGCAATACTCTCTTTTCAATGTCAAATATCTTCAGTTTATAGTTTCTCATCTCCGTCAAGTGTTGTTCAATCAAGAAGGATGCCAACAGCACATCTACTACACAAACATAATATCATCTACTCATCTGCACTCTATTCTACAGATAATAATGATAATGAAGATATAAATGAACCAATTGATGTTACTGCAGATCCAAGATTACGACGCTTACGTCTATCTCGTGCATTAGGTATCGATTGGGAAACGGATCTATCTTTCTCCTTCGTGTATGTACGAGACATAGAACCATCAGGAGCAGCTTCAATAAGTGGCGAAGTTGAAATTGGTGATCAAATATGTGAATTAACATCAGTAAATTCAAAGAATGGGAAAGATATACCAATAAATTTAATCGGTGCACCATTTGATGAAGTGATGGGTGCATTTGCAAATTTGGGAAGGGAGGTAACCGAAGTTGATTTAGTGTTCTTTCGGGGTACAAAAGAAGAATTAAAGGACCTTTGTGCCGGTGGTACTGGTTCACAAGAAGATGAACAGATAACAATTACAGTTATACAAAACAAAGGATCGAAAGATGAAACTGTCCGTACACTTGAGGCAAAGAAGGGGGTTAATGTTAGACAACTTCTTACAGATAATGGGATTAATGTATATCAAAGTCTAACACGGTGGACAAACTGTAAAGGGAAACAGTTATGCGGCACTTGTATTGTTAATGTCACTGAAGGAGGAGAAGGTACAAATCGCAAGAGTTTAGACGAAGCAAGTACATTACGGGAGAATCCAGATACGTATAGATTATCATGTGTTACATTTGCCTATGGGGATGTTACAGTAGAAACTTTCCCACCCATTGAGGCTGCTCAGTGGACACGGTGATTAGATATTGATATACCAAACAAGTGAACCTAGCAGCCATTTTTTTGTTTACTCTGTACTACTTCTCTAATTACTCTTCGCTCTCATCTTGAGTATTCTCAATGCATGAGCTACCGATCTCTGTTCACTCTTCATCTCATCCTGGGAGGCTCTATGTGCTCGCAATGTACTTGCGTATTCCTCTTTGGTCACATGCCCAACTTTGTATCCTATACTGATTTCCTCCAAAGCATCATCAAACCCACTCCTTGCTGCAATCATCCAATGTTTCATTGCCCTGTCCATATTCCCATTTGTTTCTTCCATAATACCAACTTGGTACCTTGCATATTCGTGTCCCCCAATTGCTGCAATCTGGTAATGATAAATCGCTTTGCTCACATCTTTCTCTACGCCTTTACCTACTTCGTATGCACTTCCAAGTGAATTATGCGCCCTGACTGATCCAAGTTCAGCTGCTTTATTCCATAGTTTGATTGCCTTGTTCTTATCCTGCGGTAAACCCTGAGTACCACCCGACATAGCACTCCCTAGCCAAGCAAACGCCCCACCATCATTTAATTTCATACGTTCATGAAGTCTTTCCGTCCGCTCTTCTTGATCGACTGAACTTGGTTTTCTGCAAAATGCACAACAATCTTTCATATTTCCCTTCTTAACCTCAGTATCCGCTGCTTTCACACACCCTTCACATAATTCCTTCCCACAGCATTCCATATACATCGTATACACTCCACAAAATCCAATAGAATACGGAATTGGCAACATACAAATTGGACAATCTTCTTTTGGCGGAGGATCCGCAAACAATTTGTCATCTGAAATGACCATCTTGTTCATATCCCAGATTTTATTCTGCAATTTTCGTTCAGCAGCAAGTTGTTTACATTCCTTCTTGTGCTTTGATCGATGACTATTCCTACATTTTGCATTGCAATATTTAACTGACTCACATGCTGTGCACGCTTTGAGATTATCACCACCCTTACCACATGCCACACATTTAGACATATCTATATCAATACTATTAATGCCCTTTATGATATCATCAACATCAGTATTATTGTTATTATCCTCCGATATATTACCATTATCAGATGAATCTAAGGCAATACCATCAACATTGTCACTGATACTACCATTCAATTTGTTTTCACAAGCACCTTCTTTTTTGCAATTCTTCATTTTCAATGTACCTTATCTCTTCTATCGAAAAGATATGAACTACCATACTACCGCCAATCGAATGGGCGATAATACGCTTTATATCACCGACAAAGAGTAGCTTTTAGGCCTATTATATCAACTACTGCAAACCCCCAGTGACCAGAGCTCCTCTTAGGTCTTAGGTAGAGATAATTATCATCATAATTTCCCATTTAGTTATCAAAGACTCCCAATTACAAATAAATAAAGATGCAAATCATTAAATCATAAATCAACAACATCAATCAACCTCAAAAGAAGCGTCTACTTATATCTCTTGATAGCTGCATACTTAAATCCTTTATACTCTTGTGTATCTTTAATAACATCGAATAAATATGTTGCTCGAAGAAGCACTCGCCAATCAAAACTCCACCACAAACTCTAACAACTCAACTACAAATCAAAATCAACAAAATCAAAATCAACAATTATCACCACATGAAACAGCATTAGCACTACTCTCCTTCCTACGTGATGAATTACCCGCGGGTGGTACCTCTGCCGAAAAACGATTTATTAATCTATTTCCATTAATTAATAATCGTATCTTTGGTGAGTATAATACTCCGAATAATAATACTGATAATGGTAATATAGAAGAAAAGTTTCATGATGCCAGTCCAAGTCCACGGGGTAGTCCAAACAGTAGTGTTGGTAGTAGTCCATCTGCATCACCTTCTTCAGAAGTAAAGGTTGAGAATTATCGTCATTTAGATGGTGGATGGCTATGTCTATATCCCTCACCTGCTGCTCAACAACAACAGCAACGAAATTCTCCCAACAATACTCCAAACAACAGGCTCAACAGACCCGGCCAACAGAAGAATACATTGGATCAAGATCCTATTATACGTTTATTACGTGCTCCCAAACCTCTCTCTTCTACTTCATCCTCAAATAATAATAACAATACGGTATATATACCACCAACATTAATAGACTGTATATCAATTGAATCAATCCATCGTCCATCATGTAAGTTTAAATTAAACTTGGGTGTGATTGAATTAGTTAATAAACCATTAGTTGATGATTGGGAAATAGTTTATTGGAATGATATTGAAAAGCAGCAGCAGTTGCAGCAGAGTAGTGCTGTTCAGAGGGGTGGATTTGGTCATCAGCAGGGGATGGTGGGTGGTGTTGAACAAGTTAGTGAAAAGAAAGTGGAAGTAGAAGGAAAGGTTGGTAAAGAGAATGGTACACGAATCTTATTGAAGTTGTTATTATCACCCGGTGGCAGTGTATCAAACAGTACTACAATGAATCAGAATCAGATGGAATTGAAATCATACTTTACATCTACATATCAACAACGCAAGAGTAGTGGTCAATCACAAGGATCACGTCAACAAAATCAGAGTTATACAACTCCGTTGAAGTCACACTTGATGGGTGGTGGATTAAATAACAGATCTACAGCTACACCTGGTTCCAACAACACCTTCAACAACAACACAGAACCATCAATAGAATTAACAATGTTGGAATATTATCTCTTCCTATTCATACGATATCCATTAGCAAATGTTAATTGGGATGTACAATTATCTGAATATCAACGAAGACGTCGTGTATATGGTGGACGAATTGCCCAACCATATGGACAACGTATATATTCTTATCTGTTAAGTAGTTATATGAATTATTATATACCACAGAATCAAGTGTATGATATGAAGGAATTGGAAGTTGGTTGTAATTGCTTTGATGGTAAGGCTATCATTACTACTAATGATGCGAATATGAATGTGCCTACCGGTAAAAGTAGTAGTATGGAACGTACATCTGAGTTATTTCTACGTCTTATTATTGAATTTTGGATGGAGGGTCAGAATATACAATTGACTACGAATGAAGGTATTACACGATATAGGAGGGTACGTTCTGGTGTAATGTCATCAAATACTAGCAGTGGGGCTATATCACCGTCATTAAGTGATTCATTGGAATTATCACAGCCACAAATGAAATTTGTAGCACCACCGCCTCAGGTACAAACATATGTATTGACATTAGTTCGACATTTGGTATCAGATCGTAGTATGAGAGAGTTGATAAAGAAGGTATCGGGTGTGATGCAAACTAGACAGAAGGAGGAGAGGGAGGGGAAGGTTGTACCAAATTTAGTTAACGAAGCTTCAACCCAGGGTCCAAGTGGTGGTGATGTGTCCAACAATAGTGCTGCTGCAAATGTATCGTGGTGTTTACCACCTGCCATGACTGCAGTACAACCATCATTATTCAACTATATCCGGTCAGGCTTAGCATGTGGTGCTATTCATGATCGATCATCGATATTCCACAAGGCATTGGAAACTTGGTTAGTTTGGTTAGAGCCTTGGAACTACATACTCAAGCGACGTGTGTTTGCTACTAGTCGTCAGGGCGGTGCCAATTCTGGATCAGGTACGCCAAGTAGCAGTCGAGGAGCTGCAGAGTCATTCTTACGCAATGCCGCCGCGACAGTCTCATCACATCATCGTGTTGAGTATGTCCCATCATATGTTCAGCCGAAACCAACATCACCTAGCAAGTATACAGCTGAATGGGAGGCATATGTTGTGAGTAATGTACATTACTTCACGATTCCGCTTTCGATCTTTTTGAAACGCGCACGCGAACTAGATTTCTCCAATACTTCTGAATATCCTCGTTCATTGGCATTAGTACAACGTGTACTCCGTGTTTATTCGAAGGGAGTTGTGAATGTGTTGAATAGTGTATTTAATTCACGAGCTGATGGATTGAGTACATTGTTGTTTACACAGCATGGTGTTAACATGGGACCGTTCTGTCCCCCGACTAGTGCTAATTGGAAATTGACAAATTGTCAGCAAGATGCAACGAACCTGTTGGAAGAGGTGTTTAGTCAACATCAGAAGAGACAAGCAGCAATGGATGTGTTTGATCGACTAGAAGCCAAGCTGAATGGACTGTTCACGGGCAAGATGGGTAGTGATGAGGCTGCACTTGATAGTCTCTTGGCACATGTTCGAAGTTTAGTAAATCTACCACTAGACTATCAAGTATTACCCGAGGAAGTGAAGGTATCTCGTGGCTTTGGATTGTGGCGTTTACTCGGCTTGGATGGTACAAAGGCTACATCTACTGGTGCCGCCTCTGCTAATTTGTTAGTGCCTGAACGGGGCTCAGATGGGAAACTGACAGATTTAGGTAGACAACAACTCTATGCTGGACTTGCCAAGTGCAATGCACTAGATTGTCACTACATTGGCGATCCAATGTTATCACGTGTCAAGAGTTATGAAATGGCAATCTTGGTGGATTTGACTATCAAGTTGTCTAACTATTTGAATCAAAAGTTGGACTTGGTGCCTCCTCTATCTGCTGACGAAGAGGCTGCTGCCGATGAGGACGATGCTTTGTTGAAGAAATACAATGAGATGCAAAGGTATCAAAAGATCAAGTATCGAATCAATTTGCGCTTTCTTGCTGATTCTAGAAACATCATCTTTGCTTCTATTGTGTGGTGGATTGTCAAGTCCATTCGAGGCTTGTTTGGACTTTAAAGAGAACAGAAAATAGCAAAAGATCTACCATAGTAATATCAGTTATTACTTATTTCTGTATCAATTCATAGCATCATTTAAATTATTGACAGCTTTAGCAACATCATCTGCCTTTGTAACAGCTCCAATCACAGCCACGCACTCGGCACCAGCTTCTCGCACAATTCTTGCTACATTCGAATCGCCGATGCCCCCGATTGCAATCAAGGGTATCTCTGGTGGCATTAAGCTACGCCATTGACGTACAGTCTCTAATCCTTGCGGATCAAACTTGACATCTTTGCTTGTAGTTGCAAACACAGGGCCTAAGCTGATATAACTAGGTCGTACTCCCATTGCAGCTGCTAACTCGGAATACGAATGAGTAGATACACCAAATGCTAACCCAGCAGATCGAATCAATTCAAGGCCACCATCTTGTGCACATTTGGCCATATCCTCTTGACCTAAATGAATACCAAAGCACTCTCCTGCCTCAATAGCTGCTTTCCAATAATCATTGATCCACAATCGAACACCTTTTGCTTTACACAAAGTTTGAGCTTGTTGGATACGATTTAAGATTGTTGCATAGTCTGTTGTATCCTTGAACCGTAACTGAACATCAGTTATACCATCAGTAGATACAAGTTGTTCAATCCATTCTACTGTGTCTACAATTGGTAATATTCTACCGAGAGGTACAGCAGATGATGACGAATCTGATGATTTAGAATTGTGATATGATTGCATGGGAAGGAATACTGGTGTAGAGGCCGAGTTGGCATCTAATGCAATAGTTGGGAAGCGTTTATACGAGTTTGGAAAGCCAGTGTGCACAACTGGTCCTGGTCCTTTCCCAAGTTGAACTCCCCGAGCAATTCCTGCATTGACATATGCTTTTGCAATACAACATGCATCGACAAGATACATTGAGCTAAGGGCACCAATTTGTTCACCACTTTTATTGATAGATGTATCATCTCGTTCTCGTTGTCCCATGGCCCATGCTGCAGCTATAGAAGATGAAAGTGTACATCCCGTACCATGTGTGTGGATTGTATCATATCTATCACTTCGTAACCACACACCTCTCGAACCATCACATAGACGTGGTTGATCTTTAACAGGTTTACCCTCTTCTGACATGGAATTGGAAAGTAATAGATAATCTTGTGCACAACCAACTGAAACATTATCAGCATCGTCTGATAAAGGTGCTGTACTACTCTTCCCCTGTTCTTCTAACAAGGAGTGACCTCCCTTTATCAATACAGCCTGTGGTCCCATTGCTAATATCTCACGTGCACCAATTTCTACATCCTCTGGAGATGTCAACTTTCTACCTAATAACTCTTCTGCTTCAAACTTATTTGGTGTTACCAAATCAGCATATGGGAATACCTTTTCAATCATTGCTGCTTTGGCTGTATCATCAATCAATTTCGTACCCGACGTTGATATCATTACTGGATCGACTACTATCATAGGCGCTTTCTTATCATTATTATTTGTATCCTTGAGTTTGGCTAACCATGATCCTACTTCCTCTGCTAAATCTTTTGTACCCAACATACCAATCTTAACTGCATTGGGATATAAATCACTTTCCAATGTTGATAGTTGCTCACGAAGAAAGTCTATAGGAGGAGCATGAATACTTGTCACGCCACAAGAGTTTTGTGATGTTAAACATGTAATAGCTGAACAGCCATGACACTTGCCATTCGATATAGAATGTATAGCTTTTAAATCTGCTTGTATACCAGCACCGCCACCAGAGTCTGAGCCAGCAATAGTATAGATTATACTTGGCTTGATTGTTGGCATGTTGATATCACTTGTTGTTGTTGTTGTTGTTGTTGTAGTAGTAGACGTAGACGAAGCGGCAAATGCAAACACAGACGGAACCTCGGTTGTAAAATATAGTATGGCAAATGATATAAGTAAATAATAATGTAGTACTATAGACATCATCATACGATATCAATCAAACATCAAACATCAAACTGAATCATTGTCCCGGGGAACTCAGTGAAATGACGACACGTGTATTAAATTAAGGCCTTAATGGGAATAAAGATAACCGTTTTATTAGTGCCGATAACCCAATAAAATGGTCGATTTCAAAGTTGAGCCTTTTTATAAGCGATATGCGCCGTACTATTCCTACGTAGCGTATCTTGTCGTAGGAGAATTTTGGGTTTCAACAGGGGTATCCTCTAAGGAAAAATGCTAACAAATCTAAATATGAAGATGTTCAAATCGATGAAATATAATCATTGCAACATTGTATATGACGTAGAATTGCACAAGGATTTCGAATCTGGTACTATCTTTTTGTGATTATTGCTAGTTAAAAAGTTATAGAGTATCTGAATAGGCCGCCATAGACTACTAAGTGAAAATTTGCAAGGTCCTTTAATATCGACGCCGGTCGGCATATGAACTACATATATGTTATAGAGAAACCTTGTGCAATTTAAGGCCAATAGTCTTCGCCGTTTTTGTGCAATGGGGGCTCATTGTTGAGTGTATTGTATGTGGAGAATTTTGGCTGAAACCCAAAATTCTCAGGATACCGCCCCACGCATATCGCTTATTGCATTTTTGGACAGCTCTCAGTGACTTCACCAAAATCAATTTTGACTGAGTTATAAAGCGATTATGACTTTCCCGGTGTATGTGTTTAGGTTGAGAGTCAAAGATCTAGATGTGTAGACTAACTATGATAAAGTACTTAGTTTTATTGCATATTTGGATTTACTAGATGTAGCTGAGTATATATACCGCTCAAGCTCATTCAGAATCAATATATTGGAGGATATATATGCATTTAAAGTTGAGTTCCCCGTGAGTTCCCCGAAGTCCCCGAAAAATGATCAAATTTAGGTTTCGGGGAACTTCCCCGAGGCCTAAACCCTATGCATCAAATGGTTGCCTCCTTGCTAACACGCTGTCATAATATCATTGCCTATGCTATCATAGTACTACAGTTGTTCGACCAGATAACACACTCTATAATTTCAATTGGTGTTAATCTGTGTGATACTGATATCCGTCCTAGGAAGGACACCGCGTATGGGATATTGCAGCAATGATAATGGAGTAGACTGTTATTGTTCTGTATTCCTTTGATTAAAGTATCTATCCATCTATCCATCCTAATGTCTCGACAGTAAGTACATTATGATACATGATCTCGATTCAACATCCAACAAACATAATAATACCACCAGACCACTTAATGTAGAATCTCACTCTTATACAGTAGGTTCTTTCATCTCTTCTGAATAGTCCGCTGACATACTAGGCTTCCTTCATCTTTGACTTGCCAACTTGCATACTCCATAATCCAAAAATCGATACAATGATAGAAAGAACAGTTACAACAGCAGGTGGGCCAACGAAGCTCTCCACACCGACTACTGAACCCACAAAAGTCTCATATAGTGTCAAAGTTGACCAACATATTGCGGCAAAGGCATAAGCAGCAACCCCAGACAGTCCAAAGACATCCGATTGTAACATTGCCATGATACCGCTTGTTAAAAAACTGTATCCCAATATTATTGTTAGGTGAGCCGCCTCATCTGTTTTGATAATGCCAGGGAACGTCTCTAAGACAAATGCGTGAGGATCGGATAATAGCTTACCAGCAATCATCATAAAGTAAATTGCCCAAATAATCTGAAATCGATTTGCAAAGACATTCCTATCAAGACGTTCATGTAACGCCACATTCATCTCATCATTAAAGTACTTTACAAACTCGTCCTCATCAATCCCATCATCCTTATCACTATCAAATCTTGCAAATACTGAATTAGTAACTATATCACATATTTCTTTGGGTATTTTCATTTTGTTTAATGCCTGTGAATACTCATTACGGCTGAGCTTCCCACTTCCCATCACCATCGCATTGACATCAAATGATTGGAATACTTTTTTTGCTGTAAGTTGCTTGGACATGATATGACAAATTGGTAAGCTACTATGTTAATGGTGGTGGATCGTGTATACACCTCTCGGGGTAATTGGTAGGTAGATTTGATTATAGTATTGTCAGACTCCATTGTCTGATTGTTTGTATCAGTAATAGTTGAACATTAATTATGAATAACTCGGCCTTAGGATACCGATGCACACTCTCATAAAAAGCTTGTACACCTACCCAATCAACGTTATCAATTGGCAATCCTGTGTAGGCTAGATCACATACTTTGAGGAAGGATATGTTTTTAGTGATATAATATTATAGAGGATCATGACTTCACTACGAAACTACATTCGTCAGAATATAAACCGTCTGCGGTCATCACCAACCTTATTGATATCTTCCTCACCACCACCGGCAGTATCAACAGCGGTCTCTGGTATCAAGTCTCCTAATAACAGTCTATATGATGATCTGACATCACAGAAAAACAACAATCTCAAATTCCAACAACAACAGAATAATAAAACAATACATACATTCGTTGAACGAAATATTCAATCTATAAAACTGGAATATAATTTGAAGAGTATACAAACTACTATAAGTTCGGCATATCCTACTCTACATGATGTTAACGAAGCTGTAGATTTGGCAAAGCGTGCAGGTTTAGGCAGCGACGGAGTAGTCATTGGTGTAGGTAGTGGTGCTGCAATGGATTTAGCTAATGCTGTCAATGATACACTATTTCAAAAGAATATTAATAGCGACGAACATACCAAAGAGAACAATGAATCATTAGTACTAGCGCCTTGTACACTAAGTGGACTCTGGGCTGCAGCATCCAACTCTCCAGCTATACTATTAGATACCAAGGAAGAAATGTTATTACCACATTTATCAACATCATCATGGAATGATGTTTCTGCTATTAGAAGAAAAACAGTAGTTACAATAGATGATTCAAAGTTATGGGATCTTCCTCCGCTTTATACGCCCTTTCAACCCATTAAGAGGTCTGAGTATACATGTACACCATCTTTGGCTCATGTTGCTGCTGCGATACTTGTAGTGTTATTAGATGTATGTAGATCATTAGATGTTTACATAGAAGCAGGCGGGAAAGATGATGTCACTGACACGATAAAGCATGATATTTTACAAGATATCAAGCTTGTTTCGCAAGTGTGTGTTGGTATAATTGAGCTTGCGGCACAAGAAGCAAAAGGTATTGTTCACGAGGATAGAGATGATGAACAAGTCTACCAACAAGATATAATGGATCAGTTGCCACGCTTACCAAACATTATACATCAAGTTTCAAAGATCACACAACAACCGATTACAGCTACAGGGACTCAACCTCAACAGCTGGCCAATGCATTACTCCCCCAATACTTTCCACAAACTCATTTGATTACATATTTGGCAAGTATGTTACCAGCTATGTGTGATACATTCTCAACATCTAATAAAGATTTTAGTGTTCGAAAAGAAGTAGAAAAGTCAATCCTTACTAAATCAGAACTAGAGTCTTCTTCACTGGCTTCTTGGGCATCAGAAGTAACAACGGATGCTGGGATACCCGATATGGCGAGCTTAGCATATGGTACTCCCGATCTTAAAACGCTGGTTGGATCATTGGATTCGTATGAGACTTTAATGACAAGTTTGTCTGGTGGAAATTCATCATTGGTTGGTGGTAGTAAACACGATGATCATGATGTAATGGAAGCAGTACTACAGAGTAGTTTACACAGATAAAATACATAAAGTAGGTATGTATTTTGTTATGAATGATAGTACTATAGTACTACAAGCAATAAAGATAGTAACAAATAAAACAATACTCTACTCTTACCAATGGCACCAAGATGTAAAGCGTAAAACATATAACACATAAGGAACAAATATAAAGGGGGATGCTCATAGGTTATACCAATGTCGTACGCCGGTAAGCGTTTGGGAGAGGCATGTCATGAATAATCATGTCAATCACTAATCATCGCTTTTGAACTTAACATCTTTCGCATTTCTGCGACCGATGGGAAGAAGCAAAATCACTGCCACTGAGCGAACTCAGCGACATTCCTTAATGCAAATGTTATAGTATATAAAGTTTTGCAAATATGATGTACTCGGTTCGATTCCCTTTGTTGTCATGTTTTCGGTGGATAAGTACTCATAGTTTAGGTAATCTACACACAATAGACATAATTTCTAATCTACTGAAAGATAGTATTTAAAGCATATTTGTATGAACTAGCTTAGAGAGTTGTGTTTGTGAGATTTCAATTCTCTATCAGATCTTGACAACAAAAGTTGGCAGCGCTTTCCCCTGCTACAAACCCAGTAGACCAACATCCCATAAAGTTGAATCCACCGGTGACGCCATCGACATTTAGCACTTCTCCACACATGAACAGTCCAGGTACAATCTTACTCTCCATTCTAGACATTGTAATCTCCTTCAAGTTTACTCCACCTGCTGTTACAAACTCTTCTTTGAATGTGCTCTTAGATGTCACCTTCAGAGGAAAGGCGGATATGTTATTAGCAAGAGATCGTACCATCTTCTTTGATACATCTGCCCAGGTTATTGTTGATGGTATCTCACTAGCCTCTGTTACAAGAGCTTGCCACAGTCTTTTCGGTATGACAGGCAAAGTCTTTTGTGAATCTTCTTCTCTATTTGTTTCACTGTCTTTTAGAAACAACGGGCATCCAGTAGCAACTCGACGTTTAGGTATCATGCGTGTCATATCCCACAAGGCATCCATAAGTAGACTCTCACTTGAACCACTCTTATTCATGTCTCTCAGTTCTTCTTCATACTTTGGACAGAAATGTATCTTTACTTCACACTTGTATGATACTTCATTGAATTCTCTTGCAGCAAATGCCGATAGTCGTAAAGCCGCAGGTCCTGAAACTCCGTGATGTGTTATAAGAAGAGGTCCTTCTTGTACAATTGTTGGGGCTTTCTTCTTCCGTTTCTTCTTCTTCTTAGCTGCAGGTGGGTTGTCACTTGCATCTGATTCTATTGACTCGTCTGTAGATTGCTTTATACCTAACATTTCATCATTAATAACAAGTGTCAGCTGTGCTAGAGGTACTGATACCCCAGCAAGTCCATTGAATATACCTTCATTACTAGTCAACTCTTTGGAATCCAAAGTAAATAGTGACGGTACTGGTTTGACTATATCATGGCCTAATGAACGTGCAATCTCATGCCCAAGAGGAAATGATCCAGTTGCAAGTATCAGTGAATCAAATACTTCTTCACTCTTGACTCTATCAGATGTGTTTGATGATGACTTTGACGAGATATTGACCACATACTGTCCTTCATGATTTGTTTCTACACTGTCTACTTTCTCTTTCATACGCATCTCTACACCTGCTTTTATTGCTGCTTGTGATATTGTATCTATGATTGTTTGTGAATTGTCAGTGATAGGAAACATTCGTCCATCTGCTTCTGTTTTGAGTTGTACTCCACGAGATGTGAACCAATCATATGCATCATCAGGAGTGAATCGCTTGGTATATAATCCTCTCAATTCCTTATTACCTCGTGGATAGGATGATAAGATTTGCGGCAATGCCTTTGTCGTATCATGCATGACATTACACCTACCACCGCCACTTATTCTAACCTTTGACATTGTCTTTGATGTGCCCTCGAGTACTACTACATCACATTCTATAGATGATATTTTGCTTATGGCATCGGCAGCAGCTGTTGCAGAAAACATACCACTGGCACCCCCGCCGATGATACCTATTCTACGTCTTCTATTTTCATGTGGTATATCTTGTGATGAAGATTGCAAAGCAGATGGCATACATCTACCACAAATTGATGATTGCAATTTTGATGTATATGTTGATCGCCGTCTAAAGTGATCATTATATGTATGAAATGTTTTCAAAGACCATGATACAATCAAACGGGGTATTTGATATGCATTTATAGAATATGTATGTATATGAAAGGCAAACATCATCACCTGTATTGGCCGTAGGCTCAGCATCATTGTTTAGTCATCTCTTGCCATCAAGATGAGATAAGAATTTTGGCGATATTTTATTCACTGATGGCAAGTAACGATCGACTGATACTATCGATTTCTTTAACCATATTGTATGCATATAATGGTTATTTGACAAGTGAGCTTAACGTTATTTCTATTGGTAGTAATCTTTAGAGCATTACCGATTCACATCTTGTGTTCAACAAAGATATCCAAAGATAGTTTAGATATATTGGTGGTATATTTTGAGAAGTATGGAAGTGGAAGATCACACAGCCATATTTTGCAAGGAAGAAGTCCTTTTCAATACTGATACATTATCAAAGATTACACCATTCCTACTTTCAGCTGATTTACTATCCTTGGCACTAACTTGTAAGAGATTCGGTGTATCTAGCGGTCGTAATCCATCACTAGTTGAGGATTGTGCACGTATTGCAGTACAAGATTTAGCAACAGAAGAGCAACTAATTACATTGTCATACTTCTTTAATGAAGAGGATTCATTGGCAAATTATCATTGTCTCCAACTCTTGAGGAGAGGTCCTCTTACGTTTGAGCAACTTGTCGGTGCCGAGTATGTGAATCTCGGTGATAAATCAAATGTATTTTATGCACTGATGACAGGGTGAGTTGATATTTTGTGAAAGTGTACAGTTCAATATCGACGTCTAATACTATCGATTTCTTACAAAAAAAACATACTAGCATACTAATATGCATATTTCTATGGTTATTTGATAAGTCAGCCTAACGCTATCTCTTTCGGTAGGTAGTAATCTTTAGAGCATTAAAAACATTCACATCTTGTGTTCAACGTAACACTTCTATCAATAATAATCATCACCTTAACGCTATTTCTATTGGTAGCAATCTTTAGTGAAAATCTTTAAAAAGGACCATATCTTTTGAGAGTTTCAAAATAACGATCCGACCCCTCTACCAATACCGATGAAATAGAATTGCAGGTCCCAACATACACATAGTAACAAGCCCTGATTGCTTAACATAACCTGAGCTAGTATCCCCAGTACTTTCAGGAGTAGAAGAAGTATTATCTCCAGTGTCCAAGTATTCTGAACCAACCATAGCCAAGTCAATATTAGAAGTGACCTCGTGTTGCCAAAGAGCTAAGGCAACTTTGGTGGTAGGGTCCAAACCTGTACTCATAGGGAAAGTATTAAATTCTATTTCCGTATTGGGGATTGCCTCCTTTGTGACGTATAGGCCTGGGTATTCATTGGCTTGGACTAACGCTGATGCAACACCGTCTACTGTCAAGACACAGTGACCATCTGCAACCATCTCATAGCATTCAACTTGTGTAGCACACAGCTTAGGATTATCAACCATTGATTCCAAAGTAGCAAAGGCATAGCTTCCGTCCCATAAACATACATCTCCCCCGTTTGCATTTGCATCAGCGATACTCTGAACTCCAAACTTACTCTGGGAGATGACAGTGAGGTAAATAGATTGATATGGTGGGAGAAACGTCGTCAACTCTGCTCTTGTCGGGTTCATAGTGTATGCTCCGAGTATCATATCATGACAAATTTCTCCATTCTTTGCATTCAGATATACTTGAGTCCCTACACAGTCGGGCGAGACAGTTGCAAGACTTCCTGTCGGGGTACCAAGCTCTCCCTCAAAGTCACTAACAATACCGTTTGTGGATGTATCGATATCAATTGTCAAATTAACTCCACTTTCTTTTGCTTTAGCAATGATTGAATCCGCCGAATCGAATACAATGCCAACCCACTCCCCATTTTTGTCTTGATATGCTTGAGGCTTATTACGATATATCCCAGAGGTCACTGACATTTCTTTGGGAAAGTATTTTGTGAAATCATCATCTTTATGTCCAAACCATTTCTCTTGCAAGTCACCTATGCCACCTCCTGCGTACACATCATACATCCACTTACCCAACATGACGGCAGTCTCTGATGGTAATGCCATATTTGTTGGGATAGTTACCCAATTAAGGTCTTCTAAAATCTCACCAGTAACTTCTAATCCTTCAAACAACTCTGGATTCATAGCTGCACGATACCAGGCTTCAAAGCGATATGCAATAAATAAATCACAACTACCATCTTTAAGTAAAGTATAGTATGTATCATAAATATCAAACTCAAACAGCTCAGTTGAACATACTGTACCATTATTGGCTGTAACTTCCTCAAGTGTTTTGTATGTGCTGTTGGACCGAACAACTGGAGTTAGAAAATCTACAGAATACGGCGGTAGGAATGTAACATTTGCTGCTCGCTGAGCAGTTTGCAAGTAGGCACCGAGAATGATATCATAACAATTCTCGTCACAATCTGGTGATATATACTTTAAAGAATCATCTCCACTCATATCTAGTATACTATCCCCATCGCCAGCAAATGTTAGCGCGTAATTATCTTTCAATGCCTCTTCAGTTAGAAGGGTGGCTAAATCAATACTAAATCCTGACCATGTATTATTATTTTCAGGGTCACGAAATGCAAATGGTTCTGTCGGATTGATTGCAGTACGAAGGGTTATGTTCTTATTGACAGCGGCAGCGGCGCCGAAGTGTAGTAGTAGAGATGAAAGTAGTAGTAAAATCTTCATTTTGATGTAGTAGTGTGTTTGCAATGTGATCTTATACGGATGTGTCAAAAGCAGAAAATGAGAAGGTTGTCGGTTATGCCAATTGAATTGTTAACTGCCTAGCAAATACTAATGAAAGCTGGCAAATACCGTGTACGCTGAATGTATTGAACCCAAACTATACTCAACTTTTATGACATTGCGACCTGAGTACGATATGTCAGAAAGAGGACATTTTATTCATCAGGAAATTTTACCAAACACATGCTTATATCTTTAAACGCCATGACGACGATGACTATAGCATTGGCATGCTACCCATAGTGCATTCATAAGTATCTCTAGACGATTGTTGATTATCTCCGCAATTTATAGGCCGTCGTATAGCATATGAAATAGAAAAGAGCACATCTTATGCACAAAAAAGTATTGCAGTAAAAACTTACTCAAATAATAATTTGTCCTTCCTTATCGATATCGCGGAACGATATTGAGAGTATTGGTAGAAAGTAGATAGTATAATATTGGATCTAGATTATATCGATGCATTTTGAGGGCCGTATACGAACACATCCACAAGCTACACACTATAACATTCAATATAACACAAATTATAAACAAGCATGCCAAAAACATACGATGAATTAAGTGATCTAAACACATCCTCTAAACTTGATTTAGACTTTGATCCCAATTATCAAGATTTTGATGATTCAGCTATACAAATGTCAACTATGATGGAAACATCTTATATGACTAGTGCTAGTAGTAGATTAGATAGAGATCAGCAATCTGATGCTCAATCGTCAAAAAAGTCAGGTGGAGATAGAAGTAGGAATAGTGAAGCAGCGTCTATTGACTTGTCACGTGTTGAAAGTGCCTCTGCTCAATCAAGTAGGAGTAGTCATAGTCCAGCATCAATGAGTAGAGGCACGTCAGTTCAATCGAGGTCAGTTAGTAGATCTGTGAGTAGTAAAAGTTCGAGATCATCACAATCACAAAACTCTAGCAGACAATCAAGTCGATCATCTTCACGGTCACGAAGTAGCAGTAGATCATCACAAGGCGGTGCTAGTATACAATCAAACTCTAGTAATAGTAGCGCTTCATCAGTAGTTAACAGTGTAATACAAAGTTCCAACGGTAGTGAATCCTCAGCAATAATGGTTGATAATTCAGATAGATCACCCGAAGATGGTGAATTAAATAACCTATCCTTCAATAAAAAGACTCGAGAGGGACGGTCTAAGAATTCAAGACATGGCACAAACTATACCAATTCTAGTCAATCGCGGTCTAACTCAAGAAATCATCAACAAAAGCAACAACAAAAGGTTGATAACAATACTGAAGAACGATACTCACCGAAAAGATATAGCAGATCACATACTAATTCACGATCACGAACAAATTCACCACATCCAATAGATGAGGCTGGTTTCTTAGATTTAAGTATCAGGACGCCAAGTTTAGGTGATGGTGCTGATAGTATTAGTGATAAGAGTAGTAAAGGTGAACGTAGTATGACACCTGAACGGTATCATCGAGATAATCAACCAGTATATAATTACGCCGGTGGTATTAATAAAGGAGGAGAGATATTAAATGGTGGTCAATCAAAGAATATATATCCAAATCGGGGATTAGATAGAGAGAATACATATTCAACATTAGATACTAGTTCACAGGCTGGAGAGTTTTTACCAAATGTCGATGTGTTGAATAAGAAGTTGGTTAAGATAAAGTTATGGAATCCAGATGATAATAGAGGTGAACAACAGCATCATTCAGTGGTATCGGTAGCAATGGATGCATTGACAAAGTCCAATGAACTCAATAATACAAATATGAATTGTCAAGTTGGTAGACAGATACAGTTATGTCATAATGGGGAGTTAATTGTTGGCAATTCTGATATGGGTGAGAATACTGTGAATGTTTCTTGGATGCCGCCGTCTAGTTTGATACAAGATGAAGAAGATTCATCGTGGGAAGCACCATTTAGCTTGACAAATGAGGATAAAGAACGAGCTGAGATTATAACTAGAAAACTCGAGAATCCACAACCAGAGCAGCCACAACTTAAGCAATCGAGAAGACCAAACTCGGAATTAAAAGCAAGCATGTTATCACATACGACGGGATCATCATCAGGAAAGTCCGCGTTAGTATTGTTTTATCATATGAATTCGTGTGTTCAGTATAAAGTCTCGACGACTTTACTGCTTTATTTGACCTTAGTTTTCAACCCACTTGTACTAACATGTGTTTCAATCATCTTTCTTCATCTTTAAAACCACGAAACGCGCATCTTCCAGTCAAAGGATTGGAGCCATTTACAATCCCATCAGTTATATCCTGTACGGTAGTGAAAGAAACACCTGCTTCCAAGGTTGGATTGGCATTTCGTAAAGCTAATGGAGTCGTTGTTATAGAAAAGATTGGCAACGGGTCACCATTTGAGGGTAAAGATCTTAAAGTTGGGCATGAATGCTTATCAATTAATGGACACAGACTTCGGAGTGCACGAAGAGCTGCTGAGATTGTACGAAATTCAACTAGTTTAACATTATTGGCGAGTGATGCACCACGACCGCCTGGTACAATGTATACAATGATATCATTGAAAGATCAATCTGGATCATTATCAAAGGGTAGAGACCATGCAGTTGGTATGCATTTCAAAATGAAGCATGGACTAGTACAAATGATCAAGGCAAGCTCTGATAGTCCAATAAGTTCTACATCCATGAGAGTTAATGACTTTGTTTTAGCCATAAATGGTTCAGTGATTGGTAGTATATCCCATGCCGTGGCTGTCTTATCTGATGTATCGAGTGGTGATGATATCGTCCCTATACTGTATTTCAATATGAGACAACTTCGAGTAAGTCTTGTCGATAAAGTTATTGGTGAGCAATGGAAGAAGGAATGGTCGAGTGCATATGACGAATGTGTAGTCTCACAACAGAGCAAAGGTTTAACAAATCCAGTAACGTTAAAGTTCAAGGAAGGAGGAAGATGCGAGTTATTAGATCGATATGGAACAACTTCTATACCGCCTGAACATCCTCTCATATCAGTTGTAGAAACTCTCAATCATGGTATAATGTGTGTATTGTCGGCTATCCGTGAAGGAGTTGAGTTAGTGACCACTGACGTCCTAATGGAGAGGAGAAAGAAAATCACAAATGGATACTAAATGGATTCTTTGATTACCTTATACTAAATCCAACTCTTGTTATATGCACTTAGCTGTACATACATTATAGCTCAGCTCTTACAAACCCTAGCCGTCTCTTGTTTCTCTTGTCAACGAAGAGATTTCTTAAAACAACAATTATCATTCGGCTGAATGGTAAAAGGAGAAACAACTTTGAATAGAATCTCAGTATATTCAATAGTTTCAACAATAGAATAGAAGCAAGTGTAATCAACGATGTGCCACCTGATACTGACTTGGCAGATGTAGGTAAGGCAAACATGCCTCCCGGAGAGAGAGCATTTTGTACCCATATAATACCGACAGAGTTGAGTATTCCAAGCAGAACACACTGTCCAAATTGTGTTCGAGATAGCTGAGTGAGCATAAGTGGTTGTTCATATAGATATTCGGGGGTACCATTGCTTTCGGAAGATCCAAAGTCAAATTCTCGATCTTCTTTGTACAGTATTGAAGATATGTTTGCTCTGTTTCCAACCGCATGTTGTGTCGGAGGCGCATACTCAGAGCTTCCAATTGCAAGTAACTTAGAGTAGTCCATCTCCGCCACAAGCTCTGGGAAGCAAAATCTCGCATCAATACCTCCGCTTGATTCACTAATACCACTAATAGGCTGACCATTGAAGTAAGTGACTATTCTTAGCGTTTCCCGAATAGCTGAAGAATGATCTGTCGAGGCAGGAGGATTGTCCACAAACGGTAACAACTCACGAAGAGATATACCATTACCCTCCGATGTTGTTGACAGAGAAATGATGACTGTTGCAAGGAACTTATACTTTTGTAGTTCTTTAGATGAATGAAGATTGTCATCAGAACCATTGCCCTCCGATCCAAACAGGAATTCGACAGCAATGGAGAGCAAGCCTCGTTGTTGATCACCACTTTGACTCATCAATCGATCATCTTCTCCATTATCATCACCCCAAGTACCTCTTCTAATCATTGATTGACCACTACTACCATCTCCTCTAGTCCAAAAGGCATCAACATTACCATTTGAATCACCCCATCCTCGTGTCCTTCGTACTCTTGCCCATCGTCTTCTCATACCACCAACTCTAAACCAAAAGAAGGGGTGCATAGGATTACCACAGAACATACTCATTATGAATGCTAAATCACCTGCACATTCTCTCATGAATGGATCTTGATTCCCATCGACGGCACTTCCACAAATTGCATATAACCAAAGTATCTGTCGTAATTGAAAGAATAGATATCGTAATCGATGCATTAGAGGATGATTTCTATGCCCACCGCCATTATGACCACCCCTTGCTAATGCAATTACTGCAGCAACTAATAGACATATACCAGCGATTATTAATACTGCCAAACTTATGATTAATCAAAAGGCTGTGAAGACTTTGATAAACTTTATTGACCCTGTTATGAAGAGTTGAAGTCTTTGTTTCATATCCGATTGTCGTCGGTACTTCTTTGCTCGTTCTTCAAAGTCATGTGGAAATGTAAATACCATAGTTGTTGCTTTAGAACCTATACCATCTACTTGTCCTGGCATGTCTACCTTTTCAAAGACAAAGCTAGCACCATCAATACCACCACCTACCGCAGATAACAAGCCACATAACTCTTTGGTAGCCTCTTCAACACTTAGCCCTAATTCGGATGCTAATAATGCCGGTCGGATGGTACGATGTCCATTGTGTTCATCCTTCTTTGTTTTTCGTATTATTGATAGTATATGTTCATCCATGGTTGAGAATTATTATCAAGTGGGGCTTGTTCATCGTCATCATAATTTTGTTCATTGACATTGCTTTGATCGATATTAAGTGAGGATTTCATTGTATAAAATGATGTGCTCATACCATATAGGGCGGTTTAAGATAAATCCACTCTAAGAGGTGCAAAGTTTTGTTATGAATTTCAATATCGATTCAAAGATGTGCTCATATCTTATGCACACACACAGAAGACTAAAGATATATTCCTAATCTAATAAATATCCCAAGATGCCAGCCAACAAATACCTACAACCAATAGCAATCTCTACTACTAATAATAATTCATCATCGCCTGCCCATATAAGTTTTCATGAAAGATGGAGGAAACTCTGTTTGGGGAAGGAGAGGAAATGCTTACATGTGGAAGTGTGCCATTTCATTGCCCCCACAATGTGTTGGTTTGCATGCAGTACGAGAAGCCGTGTAGGTCGATAGAATGAGATAGAATGGCAGCGTATATCATCCGATCTGGCGTATTAAAGCTACCCCTAAGATCTTGTATTACACGGCAATATGCTTCTATAGGTGGTGGTATTCATATTGCACAAGATTACTCGCTACAAAAAAGTAGTGCACATCATGTTCAAAATTCGTGTATGAATAACAAACTAGTTATCAAACGTTTATTTAGTAGTGGTGGAAATAACAGCCATGAAGATACAACAAACAAAGGCAATAGCATTGAAGATACAACAAACAAACCTGATACTACTGATAAAGACAATGAAGAGATACTAGGAGTGATATATGAAGGGCCGTTTGCACAACACCTTGAGACTAAAAAGGATATCATTAACTTCCGCTTTTATTGGATTGGTTGGTCTTCCTGCGTATTCAGTATTTCAACACTCTGCTATACCTCCCACGGGTCAATTGGCTGTAATTGCAACTGCTGGTATAACTGCAGTCGGCTCGACTGCCTTGTTAGGGTACTGCTTTTCGCCGTATGTACATACAATTGAAAGGCTGCCTGCAGCATCAAATAATGAAGAAGAAAGTGAAAGTGGTAGTGATATAGTCACAAATGATGCTATAGATAAACATTTAATCAAAATCGTCACTAGAGATATATTGGCAAGAAGAGTTGAGACTATATTCGATCCAACAACTGAGGTTTATCCCCCACCAAATAACAATTCACGACCATTTTGCAACTTTATGGTTGGTTTTACTTCAGGAAAGCCTGCATTGCCAATGTATGTCCATCCAGAGTTAGTTCATGATTATAAACTTAGAGTACAGTTGGTTGGTGAACCACCGAAGGAAGACGATGTAGAGGCTTCGAGGAAGAAGACCGATGACGACGAGTTTCTGTAAGCTAGCTAGCAGTAACTAAATATAGAGCCTTTAAGCATAGACTTTTGACTTGACGAGATCTTCATAGAACGAACAACTAATATACTTATGAAGAAAATATAAGACACATGTTGACCTGAAAGAATCATTAACTTTATACTCAGTTCACAACTTATAAAGATACCCCCAACAATAAGACAAGCTCACTTCTGTTTATAGCTCAATATCCAACTTTAACTTTGGCTGAACTCGCATAAACGGAGGTCGAACTCCACCAAACTGTGAAATCACCCCCGGATCATCAGCATCATTATGAACCCCCAAGGTCACACTATGTGGACCTAATTGATACCCCGCAAACCCTTGCAAATTCCCAAACCCATCCGGTCGGATCATAGCTACTATATCTAATGCCACATCAATCGACCCTTCCGTGGGTTGTTTCTTTTTAGATACAGCCTGTTGTACCTTTGCCATTGATTTGATCTTTGCAGCCGGAGAGTCGGGGAAGGTTAATAGTGCATTATTGAGCTTACCATCCATCTCTTGTGCCGACTTGGCCATTGTCAATGAGAGTGATGGTACCTGCAACGAGGTTGCACCCAAAACAAATGACATGGTAGCTGCCCTTAATGCATCGGCATTTGATTCAAAGAACGTCGACGCATCTGTATCCTTATCCATCTTTCGTAACAATGAGCTCTGGAATCGTTTAAGTATATTCTTCTCCAGTATAGACATTTGATCATCAAATAATCGAGTTAATATCCCCTCGGTACGATCTTGTAACTTTTTACGAATGAGTAATCGCTGTTTTCCCGCACTTGGTAGTCCAGCCGCTGCCATGGTATCACGATCGAATAGATCTAGAGTACGAGCTAAGAGTGCCTCGGCTTGAGTTCCATATTTGGGTACCATGAGGTTACGACTAACACGATGATTCCATGATGCCATTTTAGCCCGACTAGTACGTATCGCACGAGAGTAGGCATCCGTACATGCCAAAACAGCCTCTGCAACAGGGGTAGGGTCGGCATCCTCTGATGCCTTTGAAATTTGTTTATACATGTCCGAGAAGGCGGTGGGTAAACTTTTAGTTGATGAGCTCTTTGCAGCAGATTGGGCTGATGACATAACCTTGGTCATATCCTCCACAGTAACAACTAATGTTGATTGAATAGAGAAGTATTCACCAATTTCATCATCCACACCAATCATCTCTGCAACACTATCAAATATCTCCTCCACACATTCTTCAATCTCTTCTGAGTTTAATTTTCCACCCGTAGTAGATTGAACAGCAATTAATAATGTGGTAGGTGACTTCTTCTTACCCATTCTTAATACACTAGCAAATAATTCTGCCAATGTCCGTCCATGACGTGTCCCATCTAATCCACCTTCCACATCTGCCAATGTTACACCTGTCATTACCACAGCGCCAGCAATTGATCCAGCAGCCGCAGCGCCGATACCACGAGCTAATAATCCCGGTGATTCTTCCAATGATGCACCTGGTGCGCTAATTATATTATTCTCTACATTAACTGTATTCGTGGAGGGGAAGAGTGATGGCGTTCCTGGTGATGAGAGGAGTGCCACTAATCCATCTTGAGATGATGGGAGGGGTGATTTTGTGAGTGATCCTGAGGCATCAACTAATGTTGTTGCTGCCGCTGATGCATATGATATTATTGATAATGTAACTAGGATTATGCTCCATATGGAACAGCACCGCGTCGGTATTGATAGCCTCACCATCGTCAATCGTCAGTTCACAACACAACAAAACAAAGTCTAAAAATGGAAAAAAAACAAGGTTCCACATGTAGCTTTTGAGTGGATACAGGTATCCTCCACTGTACAGCCGTTAATTGTTAATTAGAGGCGTCATTTAGGTTATAATATGCTTGGTACCTCTCCATGTGTTATACCAAAGGCCATGCATGCTCCTCCATCTGCCACTGTAACCACTCGCAATGGAAAACTTCGTCTATTGCTATCGGTATCCTCTTCTTCTTTTTCATCGCTACTTTCACAAATTGATACAAGAGAAGCCAAGGCATCAAATGTTGGTTCATGTGTACTTTCATCTGAATGAAAAGGCATTATAGCTACTCCAAAGTCTGGCAAGCCCGGATTAGACCTTCGAAACTGAGAATTTGGTTTGTATGCATAATATGCTAATCGTATCTCGTTTGGTATCTTCCCACATCTCTGAGCACTAGTACTATCCTCATCTGTACTTAGAGATACAACACAAGGTGGTGGCGCATTTGCTATATCATCACTAAGCCTTGAGCGTAGTGGACGTGATAGATATCGTTCCCTGCTTGATGATGTCATGGATATATCGGCGCCGATCTCCATCTTGTCATCTTCCTCTTTTGGTATACTCTCATAGTTTGATATCTCATTAGAGTTTACCTCTTTGATATCTTTCACATCATCTTGTATTGTTGTATCATCTAGCCTTGTTGAGTCATTTGACTGCAGCTGCTGCTTCTTATTACTACTATCCAGTGCACAAAGCAATTTAATTCTCTCATCTGAATATCTGATCAGTATATAACCTTGTTGTCTCAAATGTGCATACGCCAAATATGACGCTAACGATATATTGCATTCTGGTAACATCTTTTCAAATAAATATTGTGTAGATAATACTTTTGTCGAACCACAACTACTTTCTTCTTTTGATTCTACTTCTTTCGCATTACTGATGGATATATTTGATGATTCAATCCTCAAAAGTCCACGTAGGTGTAGAAATAAAGCGTCCTCTGGATGTATACGCTCTTCTGTTATAGTCCTCTTTTGTTGCTTTGTATTTGTCGGTGTTGTATCGCTTATTGTAAATGTACTTGTATTGCAACTTGTATTCATATCTTGTGTTTCTTCTATTGATCTGCTTCTTTTCTCGCCAACAATAGGTATATCCTCCATTATATATCCTACTTGTCGAGAGAAACCACAAGGGAATGACTTTCCTTTTGCATCAATAATACGTACATATCCTTGATGCATCTTGTTCTTCTTGTAGTTGCATGGCAGAAGTACTTCATCACCGACAACATTATCATCTCTTTCTTTATCTCGTGGTATCCCGTTGTTTAGCCTCTCGGCCGATGACGGCGGAATATATTCACCAACAGGAACTGAAGTATCAATACTAGCGCTATCCTCCATCCTTGTGTCCTTTAAATGAGAGATGATATTATGCAGCGGCAACGTAAAGGAGGATGAGATCGATCAGGGAATAAAAAAACAACCGTCGAGATGTTATTCACAACTCCATCCCGACCGCACTTCTACTACTAGGCCCTACTATCTCTATCCTATGCCTGTAATCTTAATCTACGGCTTCTACAAGGTAATTTGATATCTATTATATCATTAATTTGATACCACCGAATGCTCAGCAGAATGAATGAAACAAAAGATACCCCAACCTTCCATGATCTTTTATCAAAGGGTGATGTTGAAGCTGCCTTAACTAAATATACAGCATCAGCAACAGATGATAAAGGGAGAGATAGTAATGATGAATTAGGTATACGACTACCTCTTTTATTGAGGCTACTATCAGTGGCACAACCGCTAGCTAATACGGTACAAAATAATGAGACATCCGATGCGTTATCTTCAACAACACAATCCCCCAATCCTAATGTAATAGTACCATTACTCGAGAATATAGCAGCCTCGTATCCCGATGCCGAGAATATTGAAGTATTAGTATCATCCATTGCACCTTCGGTATGCAAACTAGCATTTGAGGGTCTAACGCCCTTGACAAAAAGTGAAGATAAGTGGAATATTGATAGTCTTAATATTGCGTTGTCAAGATTAACTGATCCTATCTATATTAAACATTCCAAGAGAAAACAGCCAGCGGACAACAATGGTGGTAATGAAAAGAGACAAAAGTTGAATAAAACAAGAGTAATTGAAGAAGATGACGATGATAATATGGATATGATACAAGATGACAGAATGAAACCCCAGAATGAGGAGTTACCTGTTTCATCAGCCACTGATACTTACAATACAGCAATGTGTAAAGTTCTACATGAGCTAATAAGTTTGGTTAAATCATCGCTTCCCACTAAACAGATTGGAAATAGCACTGAGGATGGTGTTGCTGATGAAAGTCGACAACTATTATCTAATCCCTTCTATCAAGAGACTGGATTTGTTACTCCGGGATTATCTTTGAAATCAGATTCATTATTCTCAGAATCAGACTATGTATCATCTTCTCTTGGTGGAGGTTGGTCAAATTTATCTATAGTTATACCAACATTGATGCAGAATGCTAGTATTTTGCAACATGAACAAGTTGCGGTAAGTTCATTATTATGTAATCTGTCTCATCTACTCAAACATATTACACTAACATAAACCTCCACTCTTCAATGATATAGAATGCACTTTGTCGAGCTGCAGTACCTCAAGCACCCATACTCATTAAGGCTATGGCTGCAAACTGTCCCGCTGCTACACAAGGTCTTCTTCATGGATGTATTGCAGCATACCAACAAGCTGATAAGTTTGAAGTCATGTCGTCGAATACAGCCATTAATCACATTGAAGAAGTAGAACATACAGGCAAGTCATCTCAAGTTAAGGATATTATTCGAACTGCAGTCGAAGCGGTTGAATGTTTAGCATCACTTTCACCTACCGTGGCTATGCATGTCATCCGTATACTTAAGAAAGCAAATGTCATGGATGGATTAGTATTGTCCCTTTTGATTAAACGTGAATCTATTGATGCGGCTTCATTTCTTACTGATAAACTTGTTTCATCGGGCGAAACTGATACATCTCGGCTCTATAAAGAACTTGCCGGGGATAAAGAGTTAGCAGAAAATGCTAGACGGTTCATTTCTCAGCGCATGATCATATCTTATAAAGCCGACGACATTAATTTGGACGAGATATCTCTTCTTACCAAATCATATACATTACTTGTGTATTTTATTGGTGTCGGCTCTGGTAGCTCTGATGGATCGGGGTCAAAGCTTGTCGAAGATAGTATGAATGCAATCCGTTTAATGGCACCACTACATTGTAGTGACACTGATTTACCAGCAAAATACCCAAATGACGACCCATACAAGAATGCAATGTGTGCAGCAGTTGTGACTTGTTGTAGATACCCACCCATTGGAGACTCGGGCGGCGCTTCTGTCATTAGTGTACCTGCAGTGAAAGCCTGTTTGGAATGCTTTTCGAGCCATTTACTTCATCCCGAGTCGATAGAGAGTGTCATATTCTCTTCTCGTTTATCGGGGTTTCTTATTGATGTTGATGCTAAGAGTCTCTTGAGTGTAGTACTTGGAACCATTATGTCGAATAGTGACTCGAATGAGTACCAGAAGGAAGAAGATATACCACAAATCACATCAGTATGTCAGTGGCTATCATCCGAAATTGAATCAGACCAATTGAAGACTATGCACTCAAGGGGCATGACCATGACATCACTAGCCCATGACCCGATTGTAGCAGCTGAGGCAATGCGTCGAAGTGCCATTCAGACTACAAATGAACTAGACGACTTGGCGAAGAGTATACTGTCAGATCAAGATACATGTGCAAAGATTATTAAGATCTCAAGTGCAGTTACTCTTATAAAGGAAAGTGTTTCAATGTTGGTAAGAAGACCCGAGCCACACATACCTTTAGTGCTACCACTATCTCTCGAACGGTTAGCTCAAGCCCTGCCTTGGAAAGAAGTAATGAATGGAATTCAAGAATCCACAAGTCATGTGTTCTCTCAGTTCATTCTTCAGCTCGTCTATGCACTAGAATTCTTAAAGCACCAGCCTGATTCTCCATTTGTTGTTAACCCGAGGTCACTTCCATTGAAGGAGACACTTGATTTATTGGATTTGTCTTCTCGAAAAGATAATATTTATAAGGACTTACACACAGCTCTGAAAGATTTGTGTTCTGTGCACTGTCCAGATATTATCAAAGTCACACAACAAGAAGAGAGTGATGACGACGATGGATTGGTAGGTGGCAAGCATGCTATAACGCCAACAATGGTTGGCGAAGCAATTCGTGATTGTCTCAATGGAGATGCAGTTGATCCATCTGGTCTTCGAGCTGAGAGAATGTTTCTCTATTCACGTCAAGTATACCCTCGTTTGGAAGTCGATACTGCAGCAGTTACAGAAATGCTTTTTGTTGATGACAACTCTCGATCAAAGTATTATAGCTATGTATCACTGTGCAAAGATCCGTTACCATTATTGAAAGCTCGAGCGGCAATATGGAAGCTTAGAGGTACACGACGTATCCTTCTTAAGATACTTGACAGTTTGATGCTTGCCAACGAATGCATTGCAATGGAGAAGTCTTCCTCTCAAATTGTTGCACAGGACTACCTGACATCCAGAGACGCAATAATTGTGAGATGTATAGTCTTTGCTTGTCAATGTGGATTTACATTTGGTAAATGTGAAAATGAGGTGATACCTCGAGCAAGATATTGTTCTTTATGCGTTAGTATTGTCCAAAGTATAATACTGAAGAGACGAGGTGTTATGACCGTTTTGATAAGACAAGGTCTTCCAGAGAAATGTATAGACTGGATTGTTGAATTCATTCCTGATTGTCTTTCAGATGGACCAATTATCACCGCTCTTCTGTCTGACAAGTCGCTATTATCAGCAACAGAACGGCTTAATGCCGCAAGTGCTGGTCTACAAATCGCCATTGCACATTATCACTTGGACGAGTCAATTGCCAAAGATCTTGTTGTGGCATCAACAAATGTATTGCTCGAATCATTTACATTAGTGGTTGGCCCGGTGGGTGTACCCGTGAGTGTTCTTCGAGAAGAGAATGGTCAAGATATAACCAGCATTTGTAAAACGGAAATGTTTCATATGCTCAAAACTCTTTCTACCATAAGTCCAAAGAATATAGATCTGAAGAATGAAGCATGCACAACACTATCAAAGATATCTGCAATGTGCAAGAGCGAGAATGCAGCTAGTTTAACACCCAGAAGAAAAGCTCTGCTAAAAGAGATTTGGGAACGGTGCTTATTCGTGAATTCAAAGCTAGGTGGGGCATTGCAGTTATAATGATAAAGATTGTTAATACTTATCCGCCTATTATAACTGATATCTCTCATGAGATCCGCTTATTATAACTGATATCTCTCTCTGCTCATTTTTCATTTCCTCTGTAGATTGTTTGTGAGCACGTAATGTACTTGCATATTCATCTTTAGTCACAAAGCCATTTTTATATCCATCTCCAACTGCCTCCAAAGCATTATCATATCCACACCTTGCTGCAATCATATAGTGTTTCATCGCTCGATCCATATTCCCATTCCTTTCTTCTAGGATGCCAAGATTTTGCCTTGCTACTTCATGACCACCAATTGCTGCAAGCTTGTAGTGAATTATAGCTTTTCTCTTATCCTTCTTAACTCCACTACCATCTTCATATGTATTGGCTAGAGAACAATGCGCCTTACTAGACCCAAGATCAGCTGCCCGAAGTAACAATTCAAACGCTTTTGTGCTATCCTGCGGAAGGCCCAGGTTACCATAAGCATATGTCTCTCCAAGCATGTGAAATGCATTGGCATCGTTCAGCTCCATCCTTTTCTTAATTCTTCTCACTCCATCATTGCTCTTTGTACTAACTCTTCATTTTACATTATCGTATCCTACTAGTATCATGCGAGGGAAGGATACCAAAGGATACCTTCACATGCACCTTTTTAAAAACTAAAATCACCCAACCCGTTGCCATGCAGTAATATAATATAATAGAACTATCTTCCTACCAATACGTCATCATGAAAGACGATATTAAAAATATTGTCCATTAATACAACGTTTTCCAGTGGTTGTGGCTCGGCGACGAATTATGCCGACGCAACATCAAACGATTGATTCATCACCATCATTGGTTGAGGATATTTCTGTTTTAAGATCATTGGTTGTTGTTTGTGGCATCAGTGACCATTCACTATTATCCGAAGATGTAATAGAAGAATTAAAAGCCGCCGGAGACGGAGGTTTTATATGCATTAGCGGCAATGATGTGTCAACAAAATGTACCATCTTCATAAAAAATTCGAGCAGCCATTATTTAATATTCAAGGTAAGTTTGCAACTTATATGGCATGTCGTACTATTCGGTCTTCACTTCTAATATTTATTATAAATTCATTTTAGTGTCTACCGTGGGTTACCAGTAGTACATCATTTCAAGTTTCTAATACGTATGGATTAGTTTGTCCATTAACAGAGCACGAAGTAGAAATAAGCCTGCTTGATAATGCAAAGGAATTTTCGTATCCCCAAGATGAACTTGATAATGTATTTCCTCAGTTCGGTATCAAGGTTGTTGATATCGGTATTAACCCCCCTTCTGCGGCACTTGCAGATGTATTCTACTCGACTCAAATCAGAACGGTATCAATTGACGGTTTCAATCTGAAATTAATTCGAACAGATGATCGTGGGATTGTAGATAATACCACAGCATCTGCTGCTGTTGACGAGAATGCGGAAGATGTGTTTGATCAAAACGTTATAGGACGTTTAGACATTCAACAAGAAGATGATGGTGACGATGTTCCTGTCATTACAGCACCGAATCGTATTATCAGTAAATGTCAAGATATACTTATTAATAGTGGTCTTAGTGCCGAGGATTCTGCTATCCATAGTAAATTCCAGGAATTAATTCGCAGTATTGATGCCAATGATACCAATGGTGCAGCCCAGAAGATTGTAGACAAGTTAATTGAGGGCGGTCTTTGCATGAGTTTATGTCCAGACCTTGCTGCGGCGTTTTGCAAGATCAAGAGGCGTGTAAAAGCTTCCCGAGGTGCACATGTAAGTGGCGGTGCCGTGAGTAGTAAACCACAGAAGGAGTTTACGGATAGATCAGGTAAGTTACTATTATATCTGTTATGCCTTGTTTGTGTATTTATCCTCATACATCTCATATTCCGTGATATGAAATTATTACAGGTGGTGAGGATGCAGACGGGGATGTACAAATGGCACTGGCAGAACCGTCTCGAAAGCGGGAGGCTGATGACGAACATAACGAACAAGTAGCTAAGAAGGTAACAAAACCTTCTTCAGAAGAGCAACCTCAGGTGCAGAGATTACAGACTCAATTAGTTGCAGAGCAGGAAAGAGCAGTAAGTGTACCCAAGTGCACCCATGTTATGCTTGCACCTTTAATAGTATAATTAATCACATCATCTATTTCTCTTCTCTCTTTTTAGAATCGGGCCGAGGCTAGTAGTGCTGCCGCGTTGGGACAATTACGAGATGCCGAACGTGATGTCAAACGTGCCGAGGCCGAAGCCAATCGATTCAAGACAGATGCTAATCAAGTCAAGGCAGAGTTGAAAGATGAGTTGAAGAAGAATGATGATATGAAGTTGAGAATCACAGAACTCGAGACTCAGAAGACACAAGTAGAAGCTGAAGCTGCCGCTGCACGTCAAGTGGTGAGTATTGTGTATCACTTGTCGCTCACTGTATTATGAATGATCCCAATATATGTGTAACTTACTCTCCACTCTCTCACTCTCTCTCTTTAGGTTGCAAATGATCCTCTTCTCCAACTTCTGGATGTAACTGACCAAAAGATGGATCATATACGGTATATGGAGGCTACTCTCCGGCCCGACGCCCCACCGTTCATGGAGATGATGTTGCTATTTATGCGATCCCGAGTAGAAGAAGGGATTGAATACATGGGAGATCTTTATCCTATCTCAGGTACACTTGAGGAGTCGGATATTTTGAGGATGACACCGGAGGGAGGTTGGATTACAGAACAAAACACGTTGACATCATGTCAAGGAAACTATTCTGCTCAGCATTTAGACCCAGTGTATCATATGTTTCATCGTATTGTAAATTTGCTGAAACGGTTGGAAACAATCATCAAGAAACACGATTCTTCATATGAAAGTGTTGCCAATGATGATAACGATGAGGAGGACGACGACGACGACGAATCGTATACTGGTGATGATGAGGTAGAAGATGAATCCGAGGATGAATCCAATGCAAATAGCGAGACTTACACCCAAAGAGTGCTTCGTCTTACAGGCTGGAGTTGGGATATGATTCGTGCTTATCTTTCTTTATTGGAAGAATATCTCACCAATATCGGAAGCAGTATGGATGACTTTATGAACTGTAAGTCAAGTTTGTTATCAAGTTTGTTCGCACTCACTTGTTTAATTTGAACATCTCCACTTACACATGTATTGCATACACGCGGTTCGCAAACAGGCAACCAATACAACCCCAACAAGATAGAGTTGAATCACGCCACCGATATAATGCGTCATCTGACATGGGACCTAGGTACCACACCAACTCAAGAGCAGAAAGAATTATTCATCAAGAAGATGTGTAGCCCACTCATCCTTTTCCCTGGCAGCAAGCGTATGAATGCTTTAATCGACAATCGCCCTTTTTACAACCTCTGCTACGGACGCATCCCTGGTACATCGATTGATGATTGGTACGTCGACCTCTCTCAGGACAACGTCGAAGCCACTCGTCAAACAAGGACTGATATGATTCGTGTAGGAGTGTTACAGATGGTCACTCCCACGCTCGAAGGCTCTCCAACCCTCCGAAATAACACTGTCTTTGAACCAGCCTTGATTGAAGACGAGAGTGAGGATGATGAGATGGATGAAAATGATAGTCTTGTCGAGGTGGGAAGTCTTGAGATTGCTTTGATTTGTGCCAAGTCTACAACGGGTAAAGTCACTTTGGTTTACTTGGGCGAGGATTCGGCTCCATTATTTGCCGTCAAAGATAGTCGCGATGATGTCGTTGGGTATGCCAACTTACATGATGAAAAGGCGGTACTGGAGTTTATGAATGGCCCAGGCCGTCATGTGGATGGTATTGCTAGAGTCTCTGTCGAGGATGGAAGCGAGGAGGAGGGAGAACTTCAATGGCCAGGAGGACGTATTGTTAAGAAGAACAAGAAGACTGAAGTACTACAGTTCAGTACGATTAAAGTACTGCAACAACATTCTGGAGAAGTCATTCGAGGTCTTAGTACATTGGGATCTTATCGGAATCAGGTTCCACCTTCGGTATTGAATGCCAATCTCATTGTTGCAGAGGCATCCAAACTCAAGACTATTCATCAATTCATCCAAGCCATGAGTTCTCCTGATATTGCTAGTGAGCCGCCTGAGATTAGAAGAATCAATCAGCTTCTTCAAGCCGTCGGATCCCCATGGCAGGCACATGGAGCAAATCTCCATCAAAATGCAAATGAGCTACAAGAATCCTGGGATAGCAAGATGGAAGTTTTTCGCACATATCGTCAAATCTTTGGAGGCATCACTAACAAGAAATTGACTAAGTATCTCCGCGGAAAAGGACCTGGTCGTTCTGTAGCTCTTGCTAAATACAACACAGCTTTCCCTCGAGCATTATGGATATGGTTGACAATGGAGAAGCTAAGGGCTTTTCCAAGGTATGCCGGGAATCCCAACACATACAATATTCGTATTCAAACATTTCAACAATTGGGTCTTTGGGATAATAGTCTCAACATTGATTGGAATGCACCCCAAGTCCCTATTAATGAAGGGAGAACGGAGAGGAACGAAGTTATCATTATGAGAGCAGACACTGTCCATATTGCTGCTCCTACACGTGATGAAACATTGGCAGTGCTTGGAAATACACATCTATGTCTTAGTGTGATGAGTGCATCAGCCAGCGCTTATAATCAAGCATCATGTGAAGGGAGAAAGAGCAAAATGACATTTTCAAATGTGGTGAGTAATAATGATCAAGGAATCAGAACGACAATACAATGGTCTGGGAGATTGCTGATGAAACGTGATGGAAATACTACAAATAAGTGGTATACGAGAAGTGAATTAGGATTAGAATATATCGCGAGGAGGAGGCTTCCATCTGATCCATCCGAGGGAATCTACTGCAATCCAGATATTCTTCCGGCACCATTTAGATTCGTGCTGGATGAACACTATTGTACACCTGCGGGGAATCGCTCAAGGAGCGCTTTATCAGCAGGAGCATTAGAAACTATCCATAATGCAAACTACGATCAATACAGGACGGACGGAGTCGTCCCAGTCATTAGTGGCTTCCAATACCTACGTGAAGGAAGGTAGATGCATCAAGGGGTTGTGGGTATCTTGAGGCTCAGAGGTTGTGGGATGTGTTTGTCAACTCTCTATCTAGAGGGTGGTTACAATTTCTAACTGTAAACTTTGCGCAATAAATACACGTTGATTTTGATCTTCCTTTTCTGCTACCTCAACTTGTTTAATGGCGGAGGAGACCGCTTCTTTATCAGATACACATCTACCTTTCCAATACACAATATCATCAAAACGAGTAGCGTGACTCTGCAGAAGGGACAACACGGTTTTATAGTTCCCTTTTTCATCTCATTCTCTGCTGTTTTCATGCATCCACTGCAAAGTGTCTTTCCACAACATGATTGATACACTGCTTTAGTCCAAGATGGCATTGGTATAAAGCAGATATCACAATCTTCTTTTGGCGGAGGATCTTTAAATAACTCTTCATCAGATATCTCAATTTGATCAAATCTCTCTTTGATAGCATCTACATCAATATTACTACAAACTACCGTCTCTCCATATTGTGCCTCTCTGCAGCCAGCTGTCTACATTCCTTCTTGTGTTTTGATCGATGAGCTTTTCGACATTTTGCATTGCAATAACTAACTTGTTCACATGATGTGCACACCTTAAGATCATCACCGCCCTTGCCACACGCCGCGCATACTACTTGAGTAGACATATTTATCGATGCTATTGTCAAAAGTCTTTGGTTGGATAATTGTAAATAAGATCTTCAAACCCCCGGCCATGTCGACTCTCCCCTTTTGAGAGGATACCCTCCTCTTTCGACGTTTAGATCCAAAATTTTCAATAAGATAAGTCGAAGAGAAGGTGATATAATATAAGTTTTGGTGATGGAACATATTGCAACTTCCAAACAATCGATTGGTATGCCATAGTAGTAGTGTTGGTAGTTATCAAAAATTGATATCCAATACACATCATATAAATACACATCTTGTGCACAAAATTGTCAAGTTTTCTTTGCAAAGATATTATTATACTGGAAGCCGTATAAACAGTAGTTGAACAACCATGACAACTCGCCGTCCATTAAAAGATGGACAGTATTCCAATAATAACAGTGATACAGCAAATCTAGGTGTACCATCCTTTACACAATCAGTACAATCTGAAGATTCCTCGTATCCCCTCGACAGAGCATATACCGACGATTCGATATTTAGTAACGATTCTCAAGGTGTAGTAATGTCATCTAATACACAAGATAGTAGTAATAGTCAAGATGCTACAAGTACAGGATATACAGGTAGTAGCAATGGTAAATCAGCTAGATATAAAAGTGCCATGACAACTAGGGCACGTCAACGTCGTATGAGAAGGATTAAAGAACGTGGCAATACTGATGATACTGCTCCTTCAACTGCTAACATTAAAAGTAGCAGTAGTAATAGTACAGCAGATCCTCCCGGAAGAGTATCTCCAAGTGCAAGTGGAGTACTACCCCCACCCTCACCATCATTGGCAACAACAGATTCAGCAGCAGTAGCCAAAGCGAAAGAACATGTCGAACAAATGAGATTACGCAATAGTCCCGGAGCACCTACAACTCCTACCAACCTTAATAGTGGTGGAGTTGGAAGTGGTGTAGAAGTGGGAAAGGGAGGACATTCACC
>Ga0214480_100038_pt1 | contig 46731 bp, 34 predicted proteins | sample M1_20Mar14CPVII9_3_FD_165042 | JGI IMG/M metagenome (GOLD analysis project Ga0214480, IMG submission 165042) | Marine eukaryotic communities from Monterey Bay, California, United States - M1_20Mar14CPVII9sort6BwellE17 | ecosystem: Environmental > Aquatic > Marine > Unclassified | place: USA... | reverse complement strand
ACAAATGACTATCACGCAATGACCTCACCACTGAAAAGCATCAGCTCAAGTTGAATAAGCTTTTTTGGGGTACTTGTGAAGTATTTTGATGGGTGAGCCACGGTGATACTGCCTGTTGATGTGACTGTGCAGCAAAGTGGCGTTTTGCGCACAAAATGCAACACAAAACGCCTGAGAAAACACACAAATGACTATCACGCAATGACCTCACCACTGAAAAGCATCAGCTCAAGTTGAATAAGCTTTTTTGGGGTACTTGTGAAGTATTTTGATGGGTGAGCCACGGTGATACTGCCTGTTGATGTGACTGATGCAGCAAAGTGGCGTTTACAAAATGCAACAAAAAACGCCTGAGAAAACACACAAATGACTATCACACAATGACCTCACCACCGAAAAGCATCAGCTCAAGTTGAATTTTTTTTACAGTGTTGTTGATACTTATCTAATTTTTACACAACCCTCTTATGGAGGGCTCTAGTCCATTTTATTTGCCTCTCTCTTTTCCATTGTTTTTTTTTGTACTTTCGTATTAAGCTTTGTACATAAAGGGAGGAGGAGTAAAATTAATTCCCGCCCTAGCCTTTCTACCACCAATTCTACTCTCAATGAATCATGGCGTCGTGTGATGGTAATGTACAAGGTGGTTGGGTTAATAATAAAAGGGAGTTGAATGGTATTTTATCAAGTCTAAAGGACGATGATTCCTCTTCTACATCTCCTGATGATCCGATTTTGACAATAAGTATGTCATCCACTTCATCTTATTCATCTTCTCACTCCTTGGTGGCCGCTAGTAGTAACCAACAATTGAAAGTGCATAGAAATAATAACAATAATAATATACCAGCAACAAAGAAAAGTACTGTTTATGTGGGTATATCAACAGGTCGTAAAAGGAGAGATGACCAAGCACAAAGTTATACCTCTTCTATCTGCTGGAAAAGTAATAAGCTTCATCTAGGTTCATATTTTCTAAAGTCGGATGCTGCATTGGCATACGATAAAGCTACTATTCAATTACAGGGGATAAGGGGGAAGCCTACAGTTGCAAACTTTTCTAGCTTAAAAGATTACGAGCAGGCAAAGAAAGCAGAATTAAATAAGTTGAGTAATTGCAATGATAATAATTTGGCAATGACATCTACGGAAATAGAAATCAAGGTTAAAGATATTGTTTCAAAACACTTACCGAAACTTAATGGTGATATATCGGGGAATGAGTCTGATGATTTTGAGTTGAGCGACGATAATAATGAAGAAGCAGATGTCAGTGAGGTAGATTATGATAACAATAGTCAAGAAGTAGTGAAACCTATCACCACCACTAACAACAAAGACGTTGCTACCACAAAAAAGAAGATTATCAAAGCCAAGTTATCAAAGAAGGATAAGAAATGGCAATGTTATAAATGTCACGATGATGTTCGACTACCCCCTTCATCTACAGTCGAAGATTCTTCATCTGTCAATGAATATTTGAACACAACTCATGTCATGTGTGCCCTGAAATGTTCTAATCCGAGATATCATGTGAGTGTTTAGCTGATTATAATTTGTTTGTGAATGATTGTGTTGCACAGTAGCTTATCATATATTATATTTTTATTACAACATCAGCTGTCTTGTTCGGGTGTTCCAAAAGGAAGTCACATATATCGAAATGCTGTCATATGCTGCCAATCAGATGAAAAAAGTGAGGAGAGTTTACCAAACAATAAATGTGATGTTAAGCAAGTATTGGAACATCTCTATTCTTCGCCAAGGAGTGTGTGGTGGAATCATTCCACAGACACCAAGATATTAATTGAAGGAAGAGAACGTAGTTTTACTGCTCTACAAAATGATAAGAATCTAGCCACATCAATGTTATCTTTCACATGTCCAAAGTGCGATGTGGAAGGGGCATCTCGTTATTTGCTGGAATACTTTGAAGAGTTCACTACAATGAAGCAGTCATTCTATGCAGATTATTCGAATATAAAAGACAATGATATGGTCTGTAGACGTGATAGAGCAGATGAAAGTGTTTTGTCGAGGACGGGAGAAGCATTTCTTTGGCATTTGATGAAAGATAATCGAAATGATTATTGGAATAAAAGGGAAGCTGCATGTGATACCACAACTACAGAGCAGAGTAGTAACTGGAGTCCATCTGAAATACAATTATGCCAAATGGGCAAGGTTGTTACTTATTTATCAAAACAATTACAGCAACAACAGAAACAGCAACGCTTAAGACGACAGAAACGACAAAAGGTTAATTTCCGCCTAGATCCAGCATATTTGGTCGGCATGCCTATTCGTCTCTACAACCCAATTGATAATTCCTATCATTCTGGTCGTATCATTGACTGCAAATTTAATGCACCGCACAAAGTTGATCAACCTATTTCAAACTTGAAGTCATCTGAAAACAACACTCCAATAGTACCCAATATAGATGGATTAACAGATAAGAAAATAACCAAAACATTATATCTTGTCAGATTTAGGGAAGGTTTGGATGGGAGAAGTATAGCAGTTCATGAATGGATCTATTTGGAGGAGCATGCTGTTACTGTAGGTGGCAATGTCTGTTGGGCAGAGGTCGGTAAAGATGAAAGTTCAAAAGATGACGACACAATGATGACAGATGATACTACCAACATGGACAGCAGCAATGACGGTGCCAAAAAACCATCTGATGACTATGTGTCACCATATCGACCAGTACAACTTCTTTTTCGAAGCATGTTGGAGATGATCCCTCTTCAGCAACTAAATGCAAAAGATTCTTCTTCTTTGGATGTATTGGCAGTGGGATTTGGGCACTCAGTTGGTCATGTTAGATTGTCTTTAAGTGACAGCAGAGCAACCACAGGAGAAGGACAAGAAGATACCAAAGGAAGTGGAAAAGAATCAACTCTTTCATCAACTATTCACAAGCAGACAAGACCAGTGGCGATACCTCTTACATCCAGTAATCCTTCATGGCTTGATAAAATCTTACAGCGAGCACAGCTTACTGATGAAGATGTGGCTTTAGGACTAGCCATGGCCTGTATGGAGAAGGAAGAAGAGAGACGGATTCGCACATGGCGCCAACTAACAGTATCACATCTGTTTCAACCATCACCAATGAAGTCACGAACAACACCCTTATTCAGTCCTAAGAGACGCCCAACTTCTCAATTCATCACTTCCCCCACGAACTTTGCTATTAAGAAATCTCGCCTAGATCAACCTTCCAAGTCTAATCATCTTCCTGATACTTCGCTTGAAGGAGCAGCAAAGTCTGGTTGTAACAAGTGTATTGATGAGCTGAACTCTGGTATCAAGACAGCTCTACCTCATGATAACTCTTGTCCTCGAAAAAGGCATTACAATCCACCCAACGAAAACGATACGCTCGACACCCATGAAGAACCAATGAAAAAGAAGAAGAAGAGATCAAAGAATAAGGATGAATATTCCGAACTTTCACCTCAAGCGGCGAACGTTATGCGTAGATACAAGGAACACGTTCGCCCTGGTGACCCTCGACCTGATTCCGATTGCAATTGGTGTGGAAACGGGCCAGGCACTTTTGCCTATAAAGAATCTCAGAAGGGAGGAACTGAAAATTTATGTTCTACATGCAATGACTTAAAAAGTGTAGGATGGAAGATGACTGCATACACAACTTCGAGGAAGAGGCGTTATGATCATACAGATGGACGGTCAGTATGGAGTGCTAAAGAGTTCTTAATCGAGACTACAGATTTTGTCGCAAATAAGAAAGCTGTGTGAATGAGGGGGAAGGAAGAGTATCAGACTACGGCAGGATAAGGATAGTTAACACTTTTAGCTATTTGAAATATAATATAACGCGCTTAAGAAGATACTTTTTAATCCAAGCTCCAAGAAGTCTTAAAACATCCCTCACATGACCAACACCAGTAAGAAGATATACCACCTTTGAAGCCTCGCGGAGCTCCAAAACACTCCGAATCGAATGAAGAAGATAGAACACCGAAGCTTGCAACTGCTGCGCCACAATAACTATGAATCTGGAGATACGGATAAGTAGTATATAAAAGCTGCAAGGATACCGTGCATTGTGCCGATGTGCCACATCCATACAGAGAGCGGAGGTTATTATCTATTAGCGCAAGCATCAACTTCAAGAGGAGTAAATATGACTTGGGAATCACCACCACTCCATCGACAGCTATCTACAATTGGTATTGGGGAAGTATTTATTTCGGTGCCAGAGAATGATGGTTCATCTGCATCAAGTTGTTCAGATCAAATCAACCAAAGTTTATTAACCTCAGAAATTGTTTGTGATATCAAAAGGAAACCTGAAGACTTTATTGTTCGGGAGATTGGACTAGGTGGTGATATTGCAGGAGTGAGCAGATCTAAAGATATAGGAGAAATAGTTGGACTAAGTGGTGATATTGCAGGAATTACCAAATCATCTAAAGGGGTAGAAGATACAAAACTGTTAATAGATAATACTGCAAAGATAGAAGATAATGGGACAACTGCACATATATCATCAATTACACAACCTCAACAATCTTCAAAGAGTGCAACTAATACTAATACAGAAGTTACTAATATTGATACAAACCCCGAGGAAGGATTGCAAAGAATACTTACTCAGTGTTGTACACAAGATATGAAAGATAACAAATCAGATCAACATGTACGTAAACTACTGCGACAAATGAAAGATCTTCAACAATTTGCACTTGATGGAATTGATTCTCCTACTTCCAAAATGGATGACGACAAAATGGTATGGATACCAACAGCAGCGCTAGTTACCAAAGAAGATCGGAAACTACTTCATCAATATATCAGACAAGTATTTTGTTTTCTTAGAACAGAGACATCATCTAGAGATAATAAAGATACAGCAAACAATCCACTTCAAAACGATACAACTGATGCAGTCAACAATAAATCATGGGTATGCTGTCTTATTGATTATGCATTCTTTTCCATAGTACCATGTCTTGCACATCCGTGTGAAGATTTGCAACTACTATACAAATTCCGCAATGATGGGCCTATACCTTCATCGTTAGGTGGAGATGGAAGGGGGAGTAGTCATAGAGGGAAACATCACAAAAGAAAGTTCAATGGACGAGGGGGAGAGAACCTAGTAAAACAAGAGGAATGCAACCCAACAAAGGGTACTGTAATTCTTCGTTTGAAGCCTGATCTACCACGAGATGAACGCCGTGTGATACATAAAGCATTATGTTCAAGTAATAGACGAAGAGATTTTGATACTTCAACACAACATGATGTGAAACTAGACCCTTCAAATAAGGAATCTGATCAGACGACAACAGCCATTGTAGTACAATGGTCTAGAAATGCACTACAAGCAAAAAAGAAGAAGCGAAAACGAACAGAGCCAGGTTCAGATGCAGCAATAGAGAAGTCCACAGAGATAACTGCATTACTTGGTGTTTTACGAAAGTATCAAATCGAACATCAAGTAGCATTAAATCAGATCTCACGAGCTGTCAAGTGTCGCAATAGTGACATTGGTGTTGCCGGTATTAAAGATATGCAAGCAATTACTTATCAGTACTGTACACTACGCAATGTCTCTCTCGGTAGAGTACAACAAGCCAATAATATCTTAGGGAAGAGAGTTCAGTTATCAGACTTTGTGGAGATAAAAGGAGCAGAAGCTTTACTTGTTCGAGGCAACTTGATTGGTAATAGATTTGAATTGGTACTTAGAAACTTGAAGAGAATGCAAAGAAAATCTGAAGAAGGAGAAGACAATTATACAGAACGACCTGTTCCTGTTCACTCATCACATCTTGATACCATGATCAAGAGGATTGATGTTCATGGATTTATCAATTTCTATGGCGAGCAGCGATTAGGTGATCCTGGCTCAAGGGACTATGTGGGCGTTAGATCGTTTGATATAGGCCAAGCCATGCTTAAAGGTGACTTTGATAAGGCTATCGACTTACTCATGACAGGTCGTTCGACTAATGTTTATAATCCAAATGACTACGAAATAAATGCAAGGAACGTGTGGAAGAAAAATAGGGATGCCCGTGCATCCCTAACATCGTTTCCCAAGAATCGAAATACAATGGTTCGGGAGAGAGAAGTGCTTACTGGTTTTCTAAGGTATGCAGATGCGTTAGAAGCATTCCGATGTTTACCACACAATACTCGGATGTTTTATATAAATTCATATCAGTCTTTAATTTGGAATCGAGTGGCTACAGAGAGAATAAAGAGATTGGGCCCTAGCCCTGTTGTGGGAGATCTCTACATTAGTGAAAGTACTGGCGATGAAGAAGGAAACGTGCAAGTCGTTACTGATCCTTCACAAGTTGATATCTCTCAAGTTGTTCTTCCTCTTCCTGGATATAATATTCAGTACCCTACAAATGAAATCGGAGAACTATACAAACAAATACTTAAAGATGATGATATTGATTTAGCAACCAAAAACAACATTCCAGAGTCTACGGCAAAAGGAAGTTATCGATGCCTTATTGTAAAAGCAACCAATCTACAGTGGGAGCCTCTAACCAAATCTGAAGGGTTAAACGATGACCCAGTTATAACTGATGCAAAGCTTACGTTCGACTTGAAGAAAGGCTGTTATGCTACCATGATGCTAAGGGAGTTACTGATGACTACAATGGCACGAGATTGTAATACTAGAGACAAAGATAGTAGCAAGGAAGATTAAACTTATGATATGACTTGTAATATCTTTATTCACATATGATTCAATTTCTCAGGATTGGAGATAAAGTTTTTCCAATCCGTCATTCATTTCATCTTATTGAACTATTGAGTATAATGTACAAGTCATGTGTTAAATCTAACCAAGCATTGATTCTCTCGTATGACTACCTTCTTGTACGGTCTCTGCGTTCACGCCAAGAATGTCTGCAAATACTGCATCCCTTTTGATTGATCCTCGTTGTTCAATTTCTCTAAATATATTGACAAAAGTATCGCTAGAAGCAGCCCCGTCAACAACTGTTGTCCCCTCAATGATAAACTTTGGTATTCCATGAACACCGATTTGATGAAGTGCCCTGAGAGCATTTTCAATCTCTGTTCTGCCTTCATTGCCATTCAGAAATGTCAAGATCTCATCTTCAGTCATTGGTTGATTGTCTTTTGTGTCTGAAAGTACTTCAGCTGCAACTTTTGCTAAACGCGGTCTATCATTAAGAGAATGACCATCCACAAAGAAATAAACATTGAGCCTGTCATATAACTTCTCACTAACATTCAACCCATACCGCTTTCCAACGTGCTGTATAAGGCGATGTGAAGCCATTGAGTTGGCAGCAAGCCTGTCTAGATTAAAGTGTGGTATACCCGCAGCCAATCCTCTTCCTTTTAAGCTGTAGAACAAAGTTGAAAATATGATGTGTATTTATATGCATATGATATTCAGATTAATGAGCAGAGGAGAACAAAACATACTACTCACTCATGATTATTCTTTTGTCTATTCCATCCTTCCACCCCTCCCCACTTCTTAACCAATCGCTCCCTATTGCTTTCTATATGTGGCTTCTCTTCATCATAATCTGGTTCTAGGAAGAAAGGCACTCGTAGTATTGAAAATGCAACTGGTGCTTTACTATTCAATGGCTTTGAAAGAACATGATTCATTGCTCTTTCTAAATGCCGTTTTCCGATATATCCATTGGGTCATAACTGCATTTAAATAATGAAGTACACATCATGTATATGAGAGAAGCAATAGTATTATGTAAAGGAATATGAGGAATAGCAGAGTAGAAACAACGAACAGTAGGATAAATTAATATGAAAGTATGAATGGGATGTACCACTTACAGTATCTGATACTAACTCAACTGGAATGACAAGTTGGGAAGAATTAGAGAATAAGCGTCTACCCATATTACTAGACAATAAACGTCTACTCATCATACGTTGATTTGATAACAAGTTCATATTAGAAGTAATGGTATTAGACAAAAGTTCCATATACAGTCATTTTTTTGGGCCGTGGGGAGGCTGGGGAGAGAAAAAAGGATACCTCCCCTATCTTCTCCCCCTCCCATCCTCTCCACACAGACGCACTCAATATCTCCTTGGTGAGAAGAATGAATATGTTCACTATTACTACAACTATTGTATTATTAGTACATGTGATATGTGAAGCAGTAATGGTGGCGGCATTCAGGATGCCACACCATAATATCCTATCTCCATCATCATTCTCTTACCATCGTCGACAACAACAACAACAACAAAGAACAATAGTATGCAACGTGTCTAATGGTGATAAAGACTACTACAGCAATCTCTTGTCAACATTTAAAGGAGATTTCGATAATTATGATCAGGTAATTCAAGATAGGTTACATGGATTGAAACCGAGAGAAGGGGGAGGTCATGAACATATTCATTGCACACTAGTTCCATGTCCACAGCAGCACAATGATCATCAAGACCAACAACAACAACAAAGTCAATGGGTACTTGCGGCATTTTACTTCAATGGTAATCCACAAAAGATATTTAGATTTCGTATGTATCAATTGATACAACCAATATCGAATGAGTTGCCAGTACGGATGAAATTGAACACACTCTTACCTCATGTTGAAAGACAGCTACGTGAGTATTCTGAAAAGCCTTGCATATGGTGGAAAGAGGTATGGAAGATTTGGGGTAAAGAGAACAATATGGATACACAACATCATCAAATAGATGTCAAAGAGTGGAATAAGTTGCAAGTAGAAGGAATACCAACACTGGTGTCCCCTCTTGAAGGTTGTGATGTACTTTGGGAACCAAATTGGGAGCCATCTAAACATACATATCTATACAATAATGAATATGAAGATGATGCAACAATAACAGACATTTCTCTTCTAACTGGACAATCATATCATGCAACAATGGAAGCTGGCAAGAAGGGGACAATAGTAGATTCAATCTCTCTTATTCCAGGGAAAAGAATACTTATCAAAGATGAATTGAGTTTGTGGAACGATGAATTTTGGATAAATGACCGAGGATATGATCCAGATGATGATAGCATGCCATTTGTATACGGTAATCAAAGAGGAGTTCCATACAAACTGCAAAAAGTATCAAACTTCATTACATCACATGCCAGTACAGACATTGAACTCGAGCTTCAAAGAGAACTAGTCAACTCAGATCTAGAATGGACCTTGGGTGAGGAGTACAGAACAAAAGAGTTGTTCCAACAAAAAATGCAGCCTATAGATCAATAATGACATAAACTCTACTTTCAAATGCAATGAGTGTTTATGTAATCATCTTATCAATGTTTATTGCCAGATCATTTCCTTGAACTTGCCAATAAAGGAACCATCCTTCTTCTGCTGATCAACATCTGGCACAACAATCTTATCCAAGTCTTTGATACTAGATGATGGTTTGAAACCGTCGGGGAACATTTCATCATTGGCAAGCAAAGAGCACTCGGTTGGGCTAGAACAGTACACATTCTCGATGATTTCATTGAACTTCACCCATCGGCCTTCTGCAGCTGATTTGTCAGCAGCAAGAGACATAACCAAAGCTACAAGACCATCAATACCTGTACATGGAACTTCACTATCTTCGACAAGAGATTTGCAGAATGCTTCAGTCTCGGTAACATAGGCTTCAAAGTATCGTGACAGGAAGAAATCGAATGGCATATCGGCATTTCCAGTAAAGTCATTTCGGTATATCTTGGCAGTGTTGGGGTATACATTGTCTGTGGCAATCATTCCCTTTGTTCCTAATACCTCAGCGCGCTGATCATAACCATACGAACTTTGACGACAGACATCTACCATTGCGTTCACGCCATCAGGATACCTTACGATGCATGTAGCGGTATCAAACGCCTCGGATCCTGGCAAATCCTCAATCGACTTGTCAATATGACAAGAACCAACAGCAAGAATCTCAATAGGATCTTCACCAGCCAAGAAGCGTGTCATATCAAGATCATGTACTGCCATATCATTGAAGATTCCTCCGCCGCCTTTTACATACTCATATGGAGGAGGAGATGGATCACGAGAGCATGTCTTGATCTATTCATTACAAGAAGAATGAATGACATGATATGTGAGAAACTTGCTTTTGTAGTTGTTCTTGATATCACCAAAAAGAGATACAAATGATACCACAACTTACAATGATAGTGTCTCCAACTTCTTGATCTTCAATAGCCTTTCGTACACGCAAAAAGTTGGGATCAAATCGTCGTTGCAATCCAATCATTAGCTTCACACCTGCCTCGTTACATGCATTGATAGCCTCGACAGTTTCAGCCAAGTCGGTTGCAATTGGCTTTTCGCAGAAGACATGTTTTCCATTGGCAGCACATGCTTTAATTTGATCAGCATGATATTGTGATGGAGAGCAGATCCAGACAGCATCTACCTCGGGATCTGTAATAACATCCATTGCATCAGATGTGAATTTGGGTACTCCAAATTGCTTTGCAGCTAAACATATAGGATATGACAGATGTCAGTTAGTATACATATGTTGATATGTATGTATATACGACATATGAATGTTCATATGATATGTTCACTTACCATCCTCAGCTTTTGATACCGTAGGGTTAGAAACAACAATAGGTTGAACACCAGGAGCTTTATTGATGGCACCCAAGTGAACAATGCCAATACGACCACAACCAATGACACCAACTTTAACTGGATCCTTGCTCTCAGATTCTATTGACATTTGCAATGCCGATGATCCTTGAGCTGTGCGAGCAGGCTGAGTAGGAGCGAATGCCTCAACCGACTTGGCGGTGAGCAAGCATACAAGTATTGAACTGAACCTAGCCATGATATATACCAGTGTCAAGAGTTGTAATTTATATTATGATGATGGCATTGCTCGTCGTCGCCTGCTGCATGCAAAAACACGTATTTGAAGCCTCCTGCTAAAGATACGGTATCCTTCCTTCACAACCAAATGCTAGTTGTAGCATACGTACAGCATAGTATTGCTTCACTCTTCTTCCATCTCTTGTACGCCCAGTCGTTACTACTTCCTTCCTATCAAATCAATATCATGGTTAGAATAAGCTTACTTGCATTAGTTCTTGTCGGATCGGCATCGGCCTTTTCCCCGGCTCAACATGTGATCTCGAGACCATCTACAACTACTGTATTGCAAATGTCAACAGAATCTGCCAACAAAGACCCTGTCAAAGTCGGAGTAATTGGATGTGGTCGTATTGGTATTGTTCACTTGGGTGCTATTAATAAAGCTCCTGGTGTTCAACCTATTGTTGTTTCCAACCCTACGGTATCGAAAGCTGAGGATGGTAAGTGAACATATCATATTATGAACAGTTTATATGTATATTATCAATATATTATACTAATTGGCATCTGTTATCTTTTACTATAGCTGCCAAGACATTTGGTGTACCCAAATTTACATCTGATGCAATGGATGTTATTACAGATCCTGATGTAGATGCTGTATGGATTTGTTCTCCATCTCAATATCATGCTGATCAAATCAAAGCATGTGCTGCTAATGGAAAACATGTCTTCTGCGAAAAGCCAATTGCAACCGACTTGGCTGAAACTGTCGAGGCTATCAATGCATGTAACGAGGCAGGTGTAAAGCTAATGATTGGATTGCAACGACGATTTGATCCCAACTTTTTGCGTGTTAGGAACGCTATCGAGACAAAGGAAGTTGGAGATACTATTGTTATTAAGACTTGCTCTCGTGATCCATCTCCACCTCCATATGAATACGTGAAAGGCGGCGGAGGAATCTTCAATGATATGGCAGTACATGATCTTGATATGACACGTTTCTTAGCTGGCGAAGATCCTATTGAGATTCTTGCTGTTGGTTCTTGTCATATTGACAAGTCGATTGAAGATTTGCCAGGATCAGAGGCATTTGATACCGCCACTTGTATTGTGAAATACCCAAATGGAGTCAGTGCAATGGTAGATGTCTGCCGTCAGAGTTCGTATGGATATGATCAACGTGCTGAGGTATTAGGAACAAAGGGGATGATTGCCACAGACAATGTATACCCCAACACTGCCAAGATTTACCGAAATGACTTTACTGGAAATGCTGATATGCCATTCGATTTCTTCCTGTCACGATACTTTGAAGCCTATGTTACCGAAACCGAGGCATTCTGTAAATCACTTGTCGAAGATAGTGAAGTTCCATGTACAGGCATTGATGGTTTAGTAGCTCTAGTAATGTCTCTTGCTGCTGACAAATCAGCTGCAGAGAATCGTTGGGTGAAGTTTAGTGAGGTTATTGAGAATGTGTACTGCTCAAGCCCAACCGAGTGCTCATTATTAGTTGACAGTGATGTCTTCCCTGATGGTTTCAAACCAACAAAGAGCTTGTCAGAGTTACAGAATATTGTTGTTCCAGATGTCGATGAACAAAAGAAGAGTGGATCATTCACAACAAAGTTCAAGGAGATGCTTGGAATTTAAGTTGATATTGAATATAGATGAGATTGTTAGAAAGATAGAGATAAGTGCCTCTTCAATAGGAAGTGGAATGTGTTGTGGAATAAAAGAACAAAACAAAAAGTAGAATAACTCTTGAATAGAGTGTAAGAGAAACATTTCAGTTGCAAGTATGGTTCCTAAGTCTCTATTTTAAACAAACTTGACCTTGTGTAAGAGGCGCACTCACATCAACAAGAGGCACTATCACTGTTGCTCGCAAATAGGCCTATCACTCAAATGTCCTTTAAATTTTCTCATAATCACTTTAAACAGCGAAAGACGATTGATGATACCATAAACTGCATGAGTTTTGAGATCTCAACCTTGACCAGCAGTCTACTTATAATATATCGATAATACCCATTACAACCGTCTATTAATCATCTAAAAGTAGTGAATTTATATTAATCTAACAAAACAATGGTAGAAACATATACCGCGGCACAGACAGTCGGGCAAAAAATTGATTCCGTCATTGCATCCTTATCAACAATAGAATTTTCAACAAGCCAATTGTATGCCACAACAATTATATTGAGCTTGACCTTCTCCTTCTATTTATTAAATAGTGGTAAAGGTTCATCTGCTCTCACGACAATAAATGATAATAATAAAGATACATCTGTAGAATCTCTACATAAACCCAAGAAACAACAACAACAACAATCATCTACTTCACCCGAACCCAAATGGCATATACTAAAAATTACCAACTATGCTGCTGCTACCGGATTCTTATTATCAGTATTGAAATTTGCATCTAATGCATCGACATATCTTAATGACTCTAGTTCATTATTGCAATTCTTATTTGTTTGGTCAGTGTTCCTATGTTACTTCTTTGGTTTCTTTGGTATTTCGTTCTTGGATTTAGATGACTTTGCTGTGGATGGTCAACAGCAGTTGGGTGGACAGTCAATGCAGCAGCAGCATCAAGCTACGCCTGTTTGTCAGAATAAGGCCGATAGGTAGGTGTATATGTTTCATTTATATTTTTGTGCATATCATGTGTTATGTTTATTCCCCAATCCCCAACAATTTTTCACATATTATGTATTACCCTGTCATTTATAGCCCCGGACCTCCGGTAAAAGTTGTTAATGTTCATCCTCCATCATCTTCTGCACCAGTATGCACCGACCCAACCTCCTTCAAAAAGCCATCTAATATCCCGAGTAACCTAAAGGAACTACCCAATATTGAAATTGCCACCCTGGTATTACAAGATAAGATTAAAGATCATCAATTGGAAAAACTCCTCGATCCTCACCGTGCTGTGGAAGTACGACGATTGAAGTTTGATTCCAAGTTGGATTCGTTAGGGAATGGTGGAGCATTGTCAGAGCTTCCACATAAACATGATTTGGATTATAAACGAGTCCTTGGTGCCAATTGTGAGATTGTAGTTGGATACATCCCTATCCCGGTAGGTATGGCCGGTCCAATTACATTGAACGGAGAGTCTGTATACATTCCCATGGCTACCACTGAGGGATGCCTCGTGGCTAGTACAAACCGTGGATGCAAGGCTATTTCTCAAGGTAGCGGGGCGTCTAGTACCATCTTAAAGGACGGGATTACCCGTGCCCCATGTGTCCGACTTCCAACTGCTCAACAGGCAGCTGAAGTTGCTCTTTGGATTAGCACCCCTGAGAACTTTTTAAAGTTGAAGGAAGCATTTGAATCCACAACAAGTTTTGGTAAATTGTTAGAGGCAAGTCCTACCGTTGCAGGAAAGAACGTATATGTTCGTCTACGCTGTTTTGCGGGGGACGCCATGGGCATGAATATGATTAGCAAAGGCAGTCTTGCCGTTATCGAGTCACTTAGACAGGTATTCCCTGAATTAAATCTATTGGCACTCAGTGGTAACATGTGCACTGATAAGAAGGCTGCCGCCGTGAATTGGATCGAGGGAAGGGGCAAGAGTGTTGTTATTGAAGCAACTATCCCCCAAGATGTTGTCCGTGCTACCCTCAAGACATCCGTGTCAGCTATTGTGATGACCAACGTGAATAAGAACTTGATTGGTAGTGCCATGGCAGGCGTTGTGGGTGGCTTCAATGCTCATGCTGCCAACAATGTAACGGCAGTATTCCTAGCAACAGGTCAAGATCCGGCACAGAACGTTGAGAGTTCCAACTGTATGACGCTTATGGAGGAAACACCTGAAGGTGATTTGTGGATTTCATGTACAATGCCCAGTATTGAAGTTGGCACAGTTGGAGGAGGCACTGGCTTGCCTGCCCAGGCTGCGTGTTTGAAAGCAATTGGTGTAAAGGGAGGAGGAGAGAATCCTGGAGATAATGCCAGACAATTAGCACATGTTGTTGCTGCTGCTACAATGGCTGGGGAGTTGAGTTTGATGGCAGCTCTTGCTAGCAACTCATTAGTGGCTGCTCATATGGCTCATAATCGCAAGCCAGCAGCAGCAGCATCAAAGTAGGTATGTGAATGTGAATGTGAGGACAAGGACGACATGATTGTAATTTTAAGTGGGTGGAGTGTCTCAGTTTTCGTTTAAGTATGTTCGTGAGATATGTGTGTTGTTGTAAAGATAATCTTTAGTAAAATAGCAATATGTTGAGTGTATACGTAAAAAGAATGCATTAAAAGAATAAACCTAATAGTTACGGCAAACACCAAGCAGGCGATGACAGCATACAATTACTCTTCTGCTCTGCCTGTCGACGAATATCGTCACGGATCACCACCAGTGGTAAGCAAAGTAAAAACTGATCGGATATACAGTGCCTGCTACAACAATGGCAGTATACATACAGTTTGAGCAACTGTATCTTACACCGTGGTAGTGCTATTACTACATAACCAAACTTCAGAAGAGCAACTCACTCTCACCTCTAAACTCTCATAATTTTTCTTTGTGACTTTGAACTACGATATCGTACGTACCCTAATACGAGTTATCAACATCATGATGTAATACGCCGCCATGCAGACTACCCAACCCATTCGTAAATGTCACCTAACCATCCTTCGTTCGCTCTATGATGACGGCCAGGAATGCGGTACTGATACAGGCGAAACAAACAAAGAAGAAGATACCAATACTGATGATAAGCAAAAAGATCATGATGCACCGTCGAGTACTAAACATAGCGAAGCCAGTGGAAATAGTCATATGGATGTGATAGAAAACGACGGCACAGTTAGTAACGATGTATGGAACCTCATTGAGCAGTATTTGCAAAGAAGGAATGATTATCTACCTCACAAACAACTACAATCTCACTGGACAAATATTAATAATGAAGCTAAATCTCGTATTGAATACATAATATCATCAATATCACAATGTGTAGAGGAAGAAGAGGAGAAACCAAGTAGTAGAGGTAGATCATCACTAACTCCTCGAGGTAGTACACCAATGTTTTCAATAATGGGAAGAGGTTCATTAGGACCAACAAGTCTACATTTAACACCTCAGAGTTCCAACAAGAACAAATTATCTACATCTAATGAATTGAGTCAAAATGATATTGAATTAGCAAGTAGTATTCCATCATGGAACTTGATCAATAGTATGCTTGGTAGACATAAAGATTTATGCACTGAATCATGCAAATCATTTAGAACGCAACCCTTCTTGACAAAGGTACTCGATGAAGCTACAAAGAGATGTAAGGTATTGGAGAGAATATTACAGAGTACGAAAATGGGTGTAGGAAGTAATAGTAAGAGAAAGATTAATGAAAAGAAAAGAGAGGGATTAAGAGGAGTGACAAGTCAAGTTGGAAAGCGGCAGAAGTTGGGGGAATCGTCTAGACCATCTTTGTTGGGAAGTTTCTTAAATGATCAATGCTCAGATGAAGTCAAAGTAGCCGATGTTGGTGGTAATGCTACTGAGCAAACATGTAATGAGGAGGAGGAGGGAACTGATGATGAAGACTCAATGAAAGCAAAGATGAAGCTAGTTCTCTGGTCAGCGTTGTTGAAATCTGTCAAGGATATCACTGATGAAAGTTAGGTATGATAATGCGAGTATAATGTATATGGTATTATGTATGGCGGTTTCATACTTGTTATTTTACAAGCATTGGAATTAGAACGAGACTCAGTTGTTGTTGTTGTTGTTGTTGTTGTTGTCAGAACTGAAGAGTCTCAGTGGATTTGATGCAACTCACTAGAACTTAATCTCAAAGAGCACATGACGGTTTTATATTATAACTACTCCGTTCCACAACTACTATGGAGAACATATGATATTCAATATCAATATCTCAAATAAGTGTCCCCCTTTGCTTTCACACTTTGTCATGGTCAACCTCTGAGGTCGATACGTAGATACACATAAAACTTAAAGGACTACCCCAAGACGGTAAATAGAAATCTTATGGTATGATACAATGATTTATAAAGTTATCAAGCTATTCAACATGAAAAACAAATCTTTCTTATGATTCAACTTTTGACACATACTCGTTGCTACTTACTAACAAATAAACTGTACATTTTTCACTCACAGGTAGTTCAAGATCAGTATTGTACATTTGTACATCTCTCTACTCTACTCACGACCACGGTCTGGGTGATACACGAGGCTTTGAATACTTCAATAAAAGCTCGCATGTTCAATTGAACAAATCAACCATCTAAAATCCTAAAGAAGTCACAAATGTGACATGAGATCATATTATACCCTGGTTCCGAAAGAAGCAGCAGCTGTAGACGCAACTGCTACACCTGCCGCTACACCCACAGCAATAGCAGTCTTTGCCATTTTAGTAGGTGAACTAGAGGGTTGCTGTTGCAGATCGGTTCCAAACTTCCTCTTTGTACCCTGAGGCTGACAAGCTGAAAGAGAACCAGCATCTAACGAAAATTGATCAGATTCAGAGGGAACAGTATCCTTGTCCTTCTTTACATTCATTTTCAATCGCAACTTCCTCTTTTTACCCTGAGGCTGACAAGCTGAAAGAGAACCAGCATCTAACGAAAATTGATCAGATTCGGAGGGAACAGTATCCCTGTCCTTCTTTACATTCAGTTTCAATCGCAACTTCCTCTTCTTACCCTGAGGCTGAGATGCCGAAATAGACGAATATATCTCCTTTTCTAACAAAGACAAGTCACTTTGAACTTCTTGTAACATAGCCTTCAAGTCATCAAATTCAGCTCGGACAGGAAGAGAGTCATCTACCAAAGGAGGAGTACTACCGGGGTTCGCTTGGGTTGAGCCTGAAGTAGTTACAGGCTTCTTAGCACGGCTCCGACGGGGGTTCCAATCAAAACCAATATCATCAAGAGCAGCAATTCGATCCTCATTACATACAGTTGTAATTGACCCAGGACTCCTTCTTGCTTGTCTCATGTTGGCGCAAAATTGTGCAAGCTTCTTGTTGTTTGACCTCATGCCGTCAAAATTGCCATGCTCTTGTTTGTATGCAAACAAGGCATCCAATTGAGTCTGGAAGGCCTCGTCAAACGGGTTCCAGATGAATCCAATAGCATCAAGAGCAATAATTCGACTCTCATCACACACAGCGCTCGTTGAATCAGGATTCTTTCGTGCTCTCCTCATGTGTTTGCAGAAATCTGCAAGCTTCTTGTTGTTTGACTTCATGCCGTCAAAATTGCCATGCTCTTGTTTGTAGGCAGCTAAGGCATCCAATTGAGCTTGAAAGGCTTGATCCAAAGGAGCCCACTCAAAGCCAAGTGCATCAAGAGCAGCAATTCGATCCTCATCACACACAGTGTTCGTTGACTCTGGATTCTTTCGTGCTCTCCTCATGTCCTTGCAAAATTGTGCAAGCTTCTTGTCCTTTGTGTTCATGCCGTCAAAATTGCCATGCTCTTGCTTGTAGGCAGCTAAGGCATCCAATTGGTTCTGAAAGGCAATATCACTCCTTTCCCTGAGATTCTCCATAACCAACTGCTTTGTAAAGACCCTCACTTCATCCTCAAGTGTAGCTCTATCATCCTCAATTGCTTCCATGGCATCCCAATACCTCTCGGCAGCAGTTAATCCACCCTCGGAACATCCTTGGTACAAGCTATGATGATCAATTGATTCGATTGCCAACAGCTCCATAGCTTCCTCCTTGTCTCGGCATAGACCATCCTGTGCCCACCAGTTAACGAAATCTTTTGACTCGGTCTTCATGCGACCAGCAGTCTTGCCACCCAAGACAGAGCTAGCACGAGCAGCTGCCTTTGCAGCCTTGAATGCTGGAGAAGTCATGTCAAACATGCCTGCATTGTACTTGCATTCATCATTCTCGTGTCCGGGGAATAGTCGACGATAGTTCGTACCTTGTGTATCGGTTCTTTCCACTCTTGTCTCTAATGAACCAGGGCTGTTCTTCATAGTGTTGTAAAATGTACAAGGGTGAGCTCCAGCAGCAAGCTTGCCACTGTTATCAGCCGAAATGTAGCCGTCTCGGTTGAGTTCGTAGGCGGCCTGCATTTCCTTCTTGCCGCCATGCACCCACTTGGCATGCTCGGTCAAGCACGCTGTGGAAGAGAAACACATGGTACACTCCTTCTCGACAACCGAGAGAACATTCTCGGCATAGCTCTCCCTGATGATTTGTAGATTCTCATCTGACATAACATCCTCTGGTTTCTTGTAGGCAAAGTAGGCAAAGCATTCGAAGTCCAATTGAATAGACTTCATGAAGATATCCATACCAAGCATGTCTGTTAAGTAGTGTATTAAGAAAAGGTATTGTCAGTCGTATGTATACTCATCTCATATCAGTATCAATATACAATTATAGAATAAGCACTTACCCTTCCTCCAATTCCAAGTTTTTGCACAGATGGTTTCCTCATCCGAACGCATCTTGGTTGCACAGTGTTGCCTTCCCTGTAATGAACCAGCATTCTCAATTGTATCATAGTGCAGCTCGTCAGCAACCAATACATCAGTAGAGGTTTTGTTACGTTCCTTCCAGGGTAAACGAGGGAAGTTCCAGTAGACATATGTGCCATCCTTGTACCTCAAATCCTTCACAATATCCCAATGCCTCTTCACACCCTCGTAAATATTTAATAACTTTGGGCACTGATTCGGCATATCGTCGAGTGCAGGAAGATCCAACAGAGTCTCCAGATCTAAACAGAAGAGAATACAAGTGATTGTGTGAGCAAAGGATATAATATTCATGATAACACAGACACAGAGGACACAACATTTTGTTACCTTGACGTCTCTCGGCATTCTTTTGCCTGGAAGAGGGTGATAACAATACAGCTTCTTCATCATCTTCATTATCAATTTCTTTACCTTCACAGATAGTAGGAGAAGTATCAGTGGATGAGGATGAAGCAACAATGGCTGTAGCAGCAGCTAATGCAGCTATACCATTTAATCCTCCCGACATAGGAGGCAACATACGACTGTTACTCTCCACTGCTGCTAGTGCAGCCAACCCATCTAACTTTATAGTATTAGAAACGGATGACGATGATCCAATACGATTAGTGGGTGATATAAGACTTCTGGCACTACTAGTACCAGTGAATGAACGGCCAACATCGGTTAGACAAATCTTCTGTTGAGGACTTGTCAGATATATGCTAGCAAATAAATTGCCGAATGGTAAATCCGACAATAACTGGGTGGAACGTAATGCAGAACTCTGACCGACAAAGGTCAAAATACTACGCCCCATAGAAATACTCATGGTATTAGAACCTCCTGTATGAATGGATAAATGCATGCACCAGGTCGTTAGTTAATATCTTTCATTGCAATAAATATACAACTAGTAGGCAACAATAACACTCAACTTACCAATGCAACGTGAAAATCCAACGCATCAAATGATGATAAATGTTTATATCGATAAAACTATACGAGTAAGGAGTGTACTCTATAGGATGGTAATAAATTGATAGCCGTATGATGATGCCACAGCAAAAAATAATTATTGTAAATTATTGTAATCGATGGTAAATTCGACCTTCAGTGCCAAAACTAAATGTAAGCAGGATGACTGACAATAATGTATAACAGACCAATAAACCCTCTATACAACCACAGTGCTGTATGGATAGTCGGATAGCCGTGATATTACCTTATCGTCTACCAACTATTGACTTTGCTTGCTCTCTGAAAAAATGTTGTTGCAAATCGCTATACGAATAGGATTACCGTTGCCTATTGCAACAACAAACTCTTACTACTGAATTGCCTCCTCATCGACAAAGACACTGAACCTTTCAAACCACCCCGCACCATTTCGATAATAATAGAGGGTCATCAGCTGTTTCGTGTAAATTTAGCACCATCAACAACAAAGACAACACAACAAAACACATGATATCACCCATCACTTTGGGCTATTGTTGATGTTGTTTGGTATGGGGAGAACAACAGACACCCGTTTATGATGTTACATTGTAGAGTTTGATGATTAGTGATAATGCTACGATTAAGGAAAGATGAACTCATCATATTGAATCAGATTCTCTCAATTAAGATTTTTGATAGAACGCTGGCAAACCCCGCCACTTAGTGAATAATATTATACCCCCTTAAAGAGTTTTCAATAAGAAGGAAGAGATCTTTCGATTTCGACATAAATCCACTCATAAATTAATAGCAAGGTTGTAGGTAGGTGAGTTGATATCAATTGTGGCGCGGTGGTATAAGTAGAGGTTCATTTTTAGATGTATAGTGCTTTAGTTTGATATAGTAGCTGTTTGGGTGGTTAGATATCGTCGGTTGGGTGGAGAAGTTAGCGCAACTCTCTTAAATTATGTTATTTGTCTTTTATTGGCATATTATAGGCCGCTTTATACTTGTGTTGCTAAAGAATACTAGTTCGCCCTATTGGAGGTATATTATTGATGATACATGGTTTATTTGTTTGCTGTCTTGTGCGGTATTTGGTTATCATATCTACAATCATCTAACTTTAATCTGTTCTCTCACTCACTCATAATAATTTGGACCACTCACATACCGGCCCAATACGCCAATAGAATAAAAACAAACACTCCATAAATACCCCACAAACAATAAATAATTAACCATGGTAAAAGAGGAGAAAAAAGATGCGGACATGAAAGATGCCATCCTTGGTAAAAAGCGTTCACCCAACCGTCTAATTGTTGATGATGCAACCAATGATGATAACTCAGTTATTTCTCTATCACCAGCCAAGATGGAGGAGTTATCACTCTTCCGCGGTGATACCGTCCTTATTAAGGGTAAGAAGGGACGTGATACGGTATGTATCGTATTGGCAGATGAAACATGTGATGATTCATCAGTTAGAATGAATAAGGTTGTTCGTAAAAATTTACGTGTCCGTTTGGCCGATATTGTTACTGTTACAAACTGTGGTGATGTCCCATACGGCAAGCGTATTCACATTTTACCCCTTGATGATACTATTGAGGGTGTATCTGGTAATTTGTTTGATGTTTACCTCAAACCATACTTCTTAGAGGCATACCGTCCAGTTAAAAAGGGGGATTTATTTTTAGTCCGTAGTGCCATGCACCCTGTGGAATTTAAGGTTGTCGAGACTGATCCTGCTCCGTATTGTATCGTTGCACCTGATACGGTTATCCATTGTGAGGGTGAACCTGTAAAGCGTGAGGATGAGGAAAAGTTAGATGATGTCGGGTATGATGATGTTGGTGGATGTCGTAAACAAATGGCCCAGATTCGTGAAATGATTGAATTGCCATTACGTCATCCTGCATTATTCAAAACATTGGGAGTTAAGCCACCCCGTGGTGTGTTATTGTATGGTCCTCCCGGTAGTGGTAAGACCCTTATTGCACGTGCCGTGGCAAATGAAACTGGTGCCTTCTTCTTCCTAATTAATGGACCTGAAATTATGTCCAAAATGGCTGGTGAATCTGAATCTAACCTGCGTAAGGCTTTCGAGGAGGCTGAGAAGAATGCACCAGCTATTATCTTTATTGATGAGATTGATTCCATCGCACCCAAGCGTGAGAAGACGAATGGAGAAGTTGAACGTCGTATTGTTTCACAGATGTTAACACTTATGGATGGATTAAAACAACGTGCTAGTGTTGTGGTAATTGGTGCCACTAACCGTCCCAACTCAATGGATCCTGCCTTGCGTCGTTTTGGACGATTTGATCGTGAGATTGATATTGGAGTACCCGATGAGAATGGCCGTTTGGAAGTCTTCCGTATCCATACTCGTAACATGAAGCTTGATGAGGATGTCGACCCCGAGGCTATTGCCCGTGAGACACATGGTTTCGTGGGTGCTGATATTGCCGCCTTATGTACCGAAGCTGCTATGCAGTGTATCCGTGAGAAGATGGATTTGATTGATATTGAGGATGAAGAAATTGATGCTGAAATTTTGGATAGTATGGCTGTCAATCAGGATCATTTCAGGCATGCTTTGGGAGTGAGCAACCCCAGTAGTTTACGTGAAACTGTTGTCGAAGTTCCCAATATTTCATGGGATGATATTGGTGGTTTGGAAGATGTCAAGGTAAGAGAAGGGATTTGTTGCAGTATTTATTTATCTATTATGTTCAAAATCTCACACTCAATGCCCCTTCCCCGTCGATAGCGTGATCTCAAGGAACTTGTTCAATACCCAGTTGAGCATCCCGAGAAGTTTGAGAAGTTTGGTATGTCTCCTAGTAAGGGTGTTCTCTTCTACGGTCCTCCTGGGTGTGGTAAGACCCTCATGGCTAAGGCAGTTGCCAACGAGTGTCAAGCTAACTTTATCTCCGTTAAGGGTCCAGAACTTCTTACTATGTGGTTTGGAGAGTCTGAGGCTAATGTTCGTGACGTATTCGAAAAGGCCCGTCAGGCTGCTCCTTGTGTTCTCTTCTTTGATGAGTTGGATTCCATCGCTCAGCAACGTGGTGGTTCCAGTGGAGATGGTGGAGGAGCTGCCGATCGTGTCATGAATCAGCTCTTGACAGAGATGGATGGTGTTGGTGCCAAAAAGAATGTCTTTATTGTTGGAGCTACCAATCGTCCAGATATCATTGATACTGCTCTCATGCGACCTGGACGTCTTGATCAGCTTATCTACATTCCCATGCCCGACTTTGAATCTCGTCTTGGAATTTTGCGTGCCACTTTACGTAAATCTCCCGTCTCAAAGGATGTTGATCTATCCTACCTTGCAACCCAAACTGACAAGTTCACTGGTGCCGATCTTACCGAGATTTGTCAGACTGCATGTAAGATTGCCATTCGTGAGGAGATTGAGCGTGATATTGAACGTGGACGTCTTCGTGAGGAGGCTGGTGAAGAAATGGAGGAAGATGATGAGGATGAACTCGAGGATACCATGCCTGAGATCTTACCCCGTCACTTTGAACACGCCGTGCGCAATGCTCGTCGATCTGTGTCGGATAGGGATTTGGCTCAATATGCCTCATTTGCTCAGACACTGCAACAATCTCGTGCAGCCGTAACTGGAGCTAGTGGTGGAAGTTTGGCTACATTTGCCTTCCCTGAATCTGGTGGTGCTGCCGGAGCCGGTGGAGATGCTGCCGAGGATGACGATGAGGAAGATCTTTACAGCTAAACCTGATGAAATGAGCTGGGGTATATCTTGACATGACTGTCAAAGTTTCTTCAGCTCGATGTAGATATAGATTGTTGGCAAGTCTAACATAAAGATCAACTGATTTGAAAAGCACTTAGTAGCACTTTATCAGTGTAGCCATGTTGTATGCTTTTGTCTTACTTACATCTTCTACAAACAGTATGGTAATTCAAAGATCAATGAACACTTGCTGTTCTTCTCTTTTCCATCAAAGTATTTTTACGAAGACAGAAACCACTTTTACAACAAACTCTTTCAGGTCTGTGATTATTTAAGTAATATCACTCTATTTTGCTGTACTCCACTGTAATGCACAATCAAACACTTCTCCACATGTTACCCGTGCTGCCCAAACAACAGCCAAAGCGCCCAAACAACTTGGTTTCATATCATTATCAATTCCGTATTGTGCAATCTTATACGCCATCCCATTGTACGATAATGGGAAGAGGAAGCCTTTCCAGAAAGTTGAAGCTCGTTCATGATCAGATATAACTTCATCTCCATTATATATTTCACTTCCATCATCTAAGCGAGAGCCATCAATAACTACCATTGCAACACCCCAATATAGCATGATAATTAGTATGTTTGAAGCAATATTACATTTCTTTATCACTTTGCCTACACGAGCCTTGCGTGTTGCTCGATCTTCTACTAATTTTGCCAATTCCTTATCAGCTGCCAACACTGCCCTTTCCAACTTTGCAGTTTCTACGAATGCACTTGGTCCCAATGCACGTTTCTTAGCCGCCTCATAACGTAATGTTGCAAGGTGAATATTCAATTTACGCTCATGTGAAGAACGTCTTGTATTTCTATGTTGATACATGCGTATTACAAACTCGTATATAAAACCAATTGATAGAAGTAATATAATATCACCAGTGTGTACAATTTTGTATGGAATTGCAGGAAAAGGTATGAATGGCGCCATTGTATTTTTGGATGGATGGATGATAATGAGTGATTAATACTATTGTTATATTATGGTATACGTATGATTAACTATTAATGAGTGATTAATACTATTATGTTATGGTATACGTAATGATTGAGTAATCTTCGCTGTACTTTCTAAATTGATGAAAGAAGCACAAAAAGAGGATTACTAGTTGAGTAAGCATACAAATATACAAGGAGGTTATCGAAGTAGAGATTGATGATAGTACAAGTTGTGGTCCAATGGTTATTAAATTTTATGAGAGTTGAGAAGATACCGAAAAGGATACCCTGCTATGCCCCTAATCTTTAATGTGTGATACTATGTGATCTATCGGGGACCATGCTAAGAAATAGAACGTGATACTATGTGATCTATCGGGGACCATGCTAAGAAATAGAACGCTTGATTTGTTAATCATCTATTACAAATGTCCATCTGCTGTTCAATGTCTATTTTCTCATACTTCCAAAGTTCTTCCTAAAACTCTTCAACTTTGATATACTAGCCCGAGTAGAAGAGGATCGTGAATGATCGTCATCTGATATTTCTGACCCTGATCTTTTCGATACAGTCATATCTCTACTACTCGAAGCAACCCCTATTGCCGATCGACGACTTCTACTCATACCCCTACTATTTGTGCCCTTACTACTGTGTGGATGCTGTGATGATGATCGTGATTCATCCGAGGGAGCTCTACTACGTGACCGGTCTCTACCTCGTGATTTACCCCTTCGACTATGACTAGACTCAGCAGCATGACTTGTGCAGCCACTTACATGAGAAGAACTCCGTCTAGTTGACTTGGACCGACTACGTGATGCTCGTGATACAGATTCTTCTCTTCTACCCCGTGTAGCAGACGATGAGGTAGTAATAACTTCAATTTTCCCGTGATTACGACTGTGCGAGTCCCGATTATTACCACTTGATGACTCTTCCTCCTTCTTATTGTGTCGTTCTCTACTAGCTTGCGACCTGCGTGAGGAATTAGACATGTGTGATGTCCGTGAACAGTTGGAATGTATGGATTGATGAGAGTCAACCGAATCTGACCGTCGAATTCTATCCTGTCGACTCTTGCTTACTTTACTTCGTCCTCTAGTGCTGCTTGGTCGACTTTTAGATCTGCTACTACTTTTTGGTACAGCATTTGGGCCTCTTGAACGACTCCGTGACCGTCGCTGTTCATCTTGTGGACGGTTATATGGCCGTAGTCTATGTCCATATACTTGCTTCTCTTTACCATTGGGTAATGTCACTACGTAATATGGACGATTCTTCTTATCTCGTTGTAGTCTTGCTACTGTTGCACGGAGTTGCTCGCCCTGGGAGGACGTATACATGACATCATCACCTACCACAAACTGCCCTGATATAACAACAGATGTTGACGAGGTTGCTGTAGATATAGGCGTTAAGGCCGCAGACGGATCAACTTGCTCTTTCTTCGTGGTCGGGGTCGACGATGAAGTTGACAGTTCTTGCTCTTCGGTATTATCAGCTGGGGATGGATCAGGTACCGCGGACTGCCCTGGGAACAGGCTAATTTGATCTTCTACCTCTACATTATTCATTCCCTCTTCTTCCTTTTCACTTGACTTATTTGCAGACTCTTCCTCTTCTTCTTCGTCAGTATAAACTTCTTCTACCTTAGTCTCTTCTTCCTCTTCATCTTCTTCCTCTTCGTCATCGTCATCAGTCCCGAGCAACTGAAGGTGTGCATTATCAGTCTGTTTCTCCTTCCCATCATCCAATATAACATCATAAAATGGTTCTAATAAATCATCTAAATGAACCTTTAATATTGTACACCCTTGTTTACCAGCTGCATTTTTATATTGTACCTTCATACCCGCTTCGTATAGTGGCACGGTTTTAGTTTGTCCATCTTCAGTCTTTGCTTCTACCATTTGCATTTTTGGTAGGGGTATAATTGCTGTTGCAGTTGTTGTTTTTGGTAGGGGTATAAGTGGCGATGGTTGTGTGTTTTCATGTTGTTCTTCCGCCTCAGTATCATTATTCTCCTCCTCCACCTGCTGATCTTCTGACGAATCAAGTGATTCCACAGTAGTTGTAGTTTGCATACTTGATGTAATATGTGATTCTCGTTCTCCCCTATTACCCCGTCTTGACGATGATGACGAACCTCCTGAAGTTAGACTACTCGATAAATTACCACCCTTTCTACTATTATTCCGTTCCTTCATTAATATACTCAATTCCTTACTAGACAAATCCATTAATGTTGCCAATAAATGTGATTTGACTTTAATTCTCTCTTCTTCATCACTACTGTCAATACCGCCGGGTAATGTAATTGTATATTTACTTGAACCACGTTTATGATTATATATTTTAACCTTGATTATTGATCCTGATGGATGACGATAGTATGCATCTTGTCCTATTGCAAATTTTTTAATTGGAGTGGTTTCGCTATTGTTGTTGGCGGCGGCATCTTGTTGTTGTTCTTCTTCTTCATTGTCAGACGAGGATGACTCTTCATTCTCTTGCTCTTGTTCCCAAGTTGGGGTTGACGGTGCATCATCCTGCTGAGGAGAATTATCTCCTTCATCTTGATCATGAGTAGTTGGCTCGGCCTCACCATCATAATCTTCTTGATCATCCTCGCCATAATCAATAACAATAGAATCTTCTTCCTCCTCCTCTTCTTCAATCTCACTCGATGATTCCGTCATTCCATCAATCGGTTCCAACTTTTTACCATCTGCCTTATTGCCCCTGTCACCGCTATTACTACTACTACTCTGTTGTATAATAGGTGTTAAATGCATACCATCAGTCTGTTTCTCCTTCCCATCCCGTAATTTAATTGTATAATATGGTTTCAAATTCGAATCATGATGTATACCCACAATAGTTACCTTGGTTATACCTTTGGGAGATTTGTAGAATGCTCGCTGTCCTTTGGTTAGTATACCCTTTTTGTTGTTAATTATGGAGGAGGAAGAGGAGCTGGACTTGTTTGATTTTCTACTTGATTTAGAAGAAGTGCGGGATGTAATTTTCTTCGAACGTCGGGTTAATTCGACTGCCGAGGCTAGTATGCCTCGTTTGTTACCGTAATATTGCTGCTTATACCCGCCATTACTACTACTACTGTTAGTATTGGTATTATCATTATTATTGTTGGAAGTAGATGATGATGCCGTAGTTTCGACAGATGATTTACTACTCTTCTTCTTCTTACTTTTGTGTTTATCTTTAGCATTTTTTAATATTAGATAAATTATATTTTGACGTGGACGTCGTTTGCTTACTGTGTTTTTCAGCTTGGATCCACCCATTATTTCTTCTTATTTTCTTATTGTTGCGGTATATTAGTACAATACTTGTATATATATGTTGTAGTTTATTTGGGTAGGTATACAAAGTAAGATTGATAAGAAGAAGGGACGGGACTCAAACTTTATATGTTTCAAGGATTGGTTTTTATTGCAATGAAGAGACCAAGTATCGGAAAATCTTATTAAGCAACTATTCATATACTTAATTGTAGTATTATAATGTATGGTAATAGGCTGCATACTTATCTCCGCTATTGAAGTATGGGGTGCGTGTTTAAGATCATAGAATGAAAAATTAGAGCAGCCTCAACTGCCCCATTATCCTTATATGTCTCAAATACCGGTGGCTACTCTATTTGAGTATCACAGGTACTCAGGTCACAAAGAGGACCCACTTTCTTCCACCTCTACTCTTACTTGGAAGGTCTGTTATCTGTATTGTAGGTATAAAAAGAGGGCAAGGTAGAGTTTAAATGTAAGTTGGAAGTATCATATCTTTCTTCGAACTTTATCAGGGTGTTAGTGTTTTTCATATCGATCTTTATTTGCGAGAAAGGTCAATATCACCACCCCTTACTCAAAACCATATAATATAAACTAGAATGCAGACTAAGTACAGTGGCAACAGATAGTAGAAGGAGATAGAAGGCATAGACTAGAAGAAGAGAATAGAAGAATGAGCTGCCCTCAAGAGAAAAAAGATCCCTTCGGTATCCTGGATGGTATCTTTATTTGCTCAATCACATTCATTCAGTAGAGACTTTCAAGGCGCGAGCGCCATAGCTAAGTGTGCGAGTAATTTGGTAGGGCTCTTATTTGGGAAGATATAACAAACGCAAGATGAATAATATTATCCTATGTCGCCATGCTCGACGTAGTTTTACAAATAGAGATGTCTTTTCATCACAAATTATCAAACAAGGTGCACCATCCATCACATCACAGACAAATCGTTATCAGCAGTATCAAACTAGACAATACGCATCATTGAATCAATATCATACTATATCATCTCTATTAAGTGGTTTATCATTGGTAAATCATACACACTCAAGATTGCCTTCCTCTCCAAATGGCATGCAAAACTTTGCAACACAAATTATTATGTTTACAAACGTTCGATATCACAGTAGCAATAGACCATCTGCTAATGATAAGAATGATGATCATCATACTATAACAGAGAAAGGAGAGAAACAACAATCCACAGACAATAATAGCTTTAGTGATGGTAACAACAACAATACTACCACATCACCACTCAATTGGAGTGCACTAAATTCTATATTATCACAACTATCATCACCTCCAAATATATTAACAATGTCTCGTATACTTGCTACACCATACCTATCATATTTACTCATATCACATCATCATAATAAAAACAGTTTAATTGAAAGTTCTGCTACATCAGCAGTTGATACAGGAACAATATTATCATCAACCATAGATACATCAATCATTACAGAAACAACAATATCAACACCAACAATGGCATTATCTCTATTCCTTCTCATGGGATTTACAGACTTTCTTGATGGACATATTGCACGTACATTCCCATCAACATCGACAGTACTAGGAACATACTTGGATCCATTGGCTGATAAATTCTTTATTAGTGTTATTAGTTGTACCATGTGGTATGTAGATATACTTCCAGGTGCACTTGTTGGTTTATGGATTGTTAGGGATGTTGGTATTGTTGGGAGTGTATATTGGTTGGTACAAAAGGAGACTGTTCGTATGCGAGACAGTGATACTACTTCTGAAAGCAATAACAATCACCAACAACAGTTTGCAGTGATGGATCCGACAAATACACCACTCAAGGTACGAGCTAGTATGCTTAGTAAGATCAATACAACATTACAAATTGGATTAATTGCATTGGGTATAGCAAGCGAAGTGCCCTTTATTAATATCTCTCCGGATTTGATGACAACATTAATTTGGACTACGGCAGGGACAACTATTAGTAGTTCATTGGGATATTTAGATGGATCTGCTCTGAAGAAGTCAGGGAATTAGAGGACACATTTACATCCTACATTGTCCAGGGATAAACTTCTTCCATCCTAAAGCCTTCAGTTCATTACCTACACCACTGATATGACCCAAACCAATTACCGCAACCAGATTTTCAAGATCGGCATTATGTACTACACCAGATACAGATGACGGGGGCAGTATCGAACCCAAAGATGATGACAAGATTGCATTTATACCTCTTGCCATGTACACATCACGTTCACCGACTAAAGCTTGATACAATTCAGGCGCTGCCTTCTTCATCTCTGTCATAATTGACATGGTTATGTCTTTTGTCTTAAGCCTCTCTACAAATGTGGCCAGTTCTTCAGTGGACATTTCTCTTTGCTCTTTTTTGAGTTTTGCTTCTAATTTGATTAGTTCTGGCATACTTGCTTTGAGCTTGGTTGTTAACTTTTTATCAGCCTCGAGTAGTGCTTTTGGGTTGGTATGATATATGATTGCATTGGCAATGCGTTTCAAAGTTATATCCATTCGTCTATCCCCTAGAATGATAAGTGAATTGACTTTTTCTCCTTCCTCAACCGCGGTGATAAACTTGAGATAGGACACACACAAACATGAGAGATACACTGAATGATTACTGTCAAGGCGAAAAGCTCTTACCTCTTCTCCTGGAGTAATTCCTTGAGCCTCAAGACCTTCGTACATTTGCTCGATTGGATTCTTTGGGATTAGTTTCTGTAGTATTCGTGATATGCCACTACTTGAACCGAGCAGATTTTGTGGAGCAAGGACAGCAGACTGCAATTTGATACTTCCTCCACCAGAAGAACCTTCACCGGTAAAGAATAGTATAATTATAGGCCGATCGACCTGACCATTCTTGAACGCACGGGAAACTCGTTGAAGATCCAGTTCTAAGAAGACCGCTTCGGGCTAAACGCACATATAGAAAATGGGGGTATTAATTAGAATTAGATGTAAGTGCAAATGCTTGTTGTTTACAAAAGCATGCTCTCCTTCTCATATTCACATAATATCACCTTTATTTCTCTCACTACATCCCTAGACAGTCGAGATGATTCAGAAGAGATATGAGCTGTTCCTACTAGATGAATTTTCTTTCTTCCTTTTTGATAACTTTCAATTGTCGTGGTGTCACATATAGCCTTTGCAACTAACGAGTCATCAGCATATGCATCAATACTTTTGAAGACGACGGGGAAAAGCATTGTACCATGGAGCAATTGTCTCCTACCGATACTAGTGTTATCGATATCAGTATTCTCATTGTAGTATCTTAAAAGAGTACTCTCGTGAGGCCGTCGATGATAATAAGAGGATGGTGATATGAACAACAGTGCACTACTAGTCTTAATCAAAACAACAAAGATATAAAATATGCAAACTATATCCATAACATATAAGTGTCGAAGTTGATAATGCTCATTAGATCTAAGTTACAGGCATGAAAAAATGAGAACACTAAGATGACAACGAAAGAGAAATCCCTGCCCATCGGTATCTTCTCATGTCATCACTCCCTAAGTACTTATTGCCGCTTTTACAGATGCAACTTGCTTTTAAACATAAGGATTTATCTATTTGATTCTAATTTACAGTTTTCGTCTTCCCTTTCACCTGGGGATTACTAGGTATCAAGTAAAAGAGACCGCAAAGTTTCTTTTTTCAATAATCACAAGCCGACCACCCGAGCAAACAATACTTATCCCTGTATCGCAGTTTTACCCTCTCGTTCCAACTCTTCCAATTGTAAATATGTATTTCCAACAGGTAAAAACTCAACTGCATGTTCCTTTGCCATAACACCTCTTCCAATAGCCTTCTGTTTAATCCCCGCCTTTTCAACATCGCCTAATTCACCCAAGAACTTGATTGGGTTTCCTCCCCATCTTCCACCAGCGGGGATACGTGTGTATGGTGGTACTACAGATCCTGGTTCAAGGATAACATTCGTTTCAACCCACGCTCCTTCAAGAATGGTACATTTATCACCAACATCAACCAAATCATCGACACGGCAAGAAGTAAGAACACTTCCCGATCCAATTGATGTATAATGTCCAATATGTGTAATGGGAGAGAAACCAGTTTCTAATACTTTACCCACTTCTTTTCTTGACACAACTACACCCTCCCCGCTAGCATTAGTATGTGTTCCCTCTGCAGACTTTAAAGGATCGGTATCAATTGCATTCTGCGGACAGGGTAAGGTTGTTACGACAGCACCCTCTTGAACATTTGATAAGAATCCAATTGTAATAGGAAATCCCGAATCAGCACGAACTACTGCATTATACCATACTGATGATTCATCCCAATTGGTTACATTCCCTATAACTGAGGCTGTGGGTGCAATAAAGGTATCATTTGTTTGAAATGGTTTTTGATTTAAGAATGTCATCTTTGGTCGATGACGTGTGAACACCTGAAAATAGTAGTGGGTGAGTAAGAGTGAGATATAATACATTGGATACGAGATTGTATACCAATTAAAGAGTATGAGGTAGTACATATAATTTGCACATCAATCTCAACTCATATTGCAAAACTTTGATAAATATTGGTGTATCTTGGTGTAACTATACAGTCAATTGCAAAATTATAAAATATAAACTTTATTACATACCTCCAAACCTGAAGCATGCTTTAACGCCGCTCCTGTCTCGCGGAGGCCTCGGCCAATAATAGCGCTAGCCATGGTGATTTGTTGTAGATATATGGAGATTAAATAATAAATAGCTCAAACTCAGGGACGACGGCCAGACGAGTTGATGAGACATTGAACACTTACTCGGAAATGAAATTCCCTCCAGTAGAAAAGTGGCTCTTATGTATTGTTGTTGAGACGAAGTTGATAATAGCCGAGGCGGCGCCGGTGCTAGTATATTCTATGTCATATGTATACTAACATTGATCATTGACTTTATATCTGTATACTTTATTCGACTCGGCCCCAGCAATTGCAACAATTAAACACATAACAATACACAACAATACAATTCATCGTCTCAACAAAGTTACACATAGTACTCTACTCGCCTTCTCATTAGATAGTGTATTGTCTCAACAACAAAGTTACTACTCACCTTCTCTTGGCCCATAGATAGTGTATTGTCAGATTCTCAAAATCTATAATGGTCAAATCATCTTCGAAGAAATCTAATGATGAATGCCATGACTACCAATCAGCAGCGTCCTCCTCCTCCTCTGGATGTATAGGTATATCAATGGCAGCAGTTTTAAATGCAATTGGTAGTTCACCGTCATCTCCAGGAGAAGAATGTAGTTCTAAATCGCCATTGCATCGATTAAAATCAGTAGTACAAAAGACCCTCAACTCACCATGTCGAGGACAACATAGACATAAGGTTTATGATACTCATAGTTATGATTATGATTACGATGATGAGAGAGAACTTGTTTATGATAAAGATGATTTAATGCAACGTGCTACATCCTATAATACAAACGGCACCGAACCTACAGTCGATTCATCTACAAAACAGAATGATGCTCATCAAGTGAAAGTACAGTTTCATCATCCACTGATAACTAGTGTCAGATTACGGCCCAAGACTAGGTCAGAGGACATTGAGAAGTTGTACTTCGCACCTGAGGAACTGGATGAGATTGAATATGATCGTGATGAGACAAGACATACTGATGATATTGAAACTATGGCTGTCGATTCTAGATCATATGACGAACAAGGGTCTTTAGGTAGAGACATGAAAGAAGAGAGGAAGCATAGGGGAGTACAGATTTTGCTTAGGGAGAAGTCTACTAGATAACTAGCATACTCTTCTTGAGAAAAGATAAGACAATAAGATAATGCACAAACTCTGGGCTGAAGAGCTATATATGTATAAGTATTTTTCGAGGAAAGATAAGATGAGAAAAGAATGCACAGATGCCAAGAGAGGGGCTCTTCAGATGTATAACTAGTTGTAAGATAGTAAATTAGTCCAATCAAAACAAAATTGTTGTAAGATTATTCTAAATATGATTATACTATACTATATTTAAATATGTTTTTGCATTCTAGATAGCATTGCAAGCAACAATGCAGAGCGAAGTAACATGGCATACATGTCAAATAGGTATACATGTCCGATCTACACCGGTCAGCCAAAGACAAAGAACTGTATGCAATCTTACACTCGTCTTCCTCTTATTAGTACCATGTGATAGATCCACTCCAAAAGCTGTCATTGTCGAAGCAGGCATTATCATCATTATCCTTCTCGTCATTCTCTAGAATATATGATGGAAAGTCATCATAGAAAGACCCTCCTGCACTACTTTTCGTTGGGACGGTTCTTCTTCCCTTTCCTCCCCTTCCTCCTCCTCTAGCGATAGGCCACCATTTTGTATGTGTTTTGATATAGAACAGCGGTACCTCTCTTCTCGATAAATCTGTCTAAACCGATCAGTCTCTGCAGTTGTATAATATAATAGGCCCTTATCTGAATGTTTTGTGACAGGTCGATACTTCACATTTGTAACTAAAGTATTGCAAAACGATACTCGTTTTGGCTTCGACGATGAATCGAAGGAGATGTTGTCGATGCTATCGTTATCATCATAAGAGCTTTCGTCGGAGCTATCATCAAAACTCAATCTAGCTAGATCTGGAATATCGTTAAGTAGTTTCATGTTCTTTAATTGTATATGTTTAGTTGTGTTTGCTTATTTTATGAGCGTAGAAGTTCGATATATGATCATCAATCATGCATTGGCAAGATACTCAAGCAAGAACAACCCGGTATCCTATGAAAAATTGCAGCAGCCTCATTCGTTTCAAGTTGATTCAGGATTGAGTAGGCTGTCTTGGCCTCTCTGGCCCTTTTGTCTACTCCGCAATTCGGTGACATAGACATGGTTGGATTTAGTGGATGTTGTTTATGCTACGAGTATGTTTATCTATATCAAACATGTATTTTTCCAAAATTCTAGGATTCCTAAAACTTTTTTGAGAATCTACTATTAAGACGACAAGGGGAGTTGGTTTATGGTGCTGTTATTTTTAAGTATGTCACATCAGACTATTGCAATAAGTAATAGAGGCTAACTTCAAGTCCGAGAAGATACGGACACGTGTTTTGTACGTAGGACCAAGTATGGACTTAAAAACACTTAAAAACAAAGCTTAGCGGCTCTTAGTAAAATCAAAAAGATATCAGAAATAATGAGTACCAGTGATACTCTAAGAAGCTTCAATGCGAAAGATATATTCCACCTGTTATATTTGGGCACATAAAAATCACTTAAAAATCAAACACAAAAATGCACAATCATGGCCGCCGCTTCTTCCCTCTACTACTACGCAGATAATCGTAATATAGTGATGGTAGATACACCAATATATCTATATTAGATACGATACATCGTGATGGTGTCAAATTTTCTGCGGTCATCTTATTTATTACACAAGAATACCCCAAAGTTACTACTTATAAATTGCAATCGAGATGCGGCTTTAACTTATCATACGATACAATATAAACGATGGCAAGTATGATATCACTGTCGTTTTCCGCTCGATGATGGGATATATTATATGGTAGTATCGTCTGAGGTTTGAGGTCGATAATGGGCCGGCACGCGACGATATGAAACCATAATAATATATCATCGTCTCCCGATTCATCTCCCGATTATTCTACTACCCACACGACCTTTACTATGATAATACCCCGTTGACAACATCAGCAAATAATAATGAAAGTTCACAATTAATACAAGTAACATACATCAGCGGGTTGAGGAGCTAGGTGTATTTAAAGTTTGCTTATCAAGTGTTTGGGTGTTAGCATTGGTAAATCCCTGCGTATACACGTCGTCGTCTAGTATTGCACATGGTATCAAACGAGGAAAAGGGAATACTAAAACAATTAAATCATCTGTGATATGATAGCAACAATCGTATCGAAACGGGGTATACTGTATACTTGAAACGATATGCATCGCTTGAAGAAGATGGATTAGATATTATTGGATGGTACTGACATACAATACAGATTCAAAGATTACGGGATGATTTAGATTCTTTGGAACGGCAAACAAATTAGAATACATTTGAAAGGAAGATTGCATATATGTATGAACCACAAATCTATCCAGCACGCTATATGCATATTAGACTGAGGATACCCTTGCTTTGCTTTTACCAGAAGCTCTGCAGATGAACCGGGCATAGACTATGAACATAAAGGTATTAATTTTGTATTTAGACCCTGTTCGAATAGATGTAGATCTTCTCTATTCAGATACTAAGCTGATTAGACTATCGCCACCAGCCCACCACCAGCTAAAAGAAGATTGCAACTAGATGTTTATAGTACCCAATCCTCTCCCCCTTCTCCTCCTCTCTCTTCTTCCTTCCCTTCCTTCTCCTCTCTTCCCCCTTTTCTCTTCTTTTTCTTCTTTTCCTTTTTTATAATTCCAGCCAGCAACACCGAAAAAATCCCGACAAGGGGAGTTGGTTTATGGTGCTGTTATTTTTAAGTATGTCACATCAGACTATTGCAATAAGTAATAGAGGCTAACTTCAAGTCCGAGAAGATACGGACACGTGTTTTGTACGTAGGACCAAGTATGGACTTAAAAACACTTAAAAACAAAGCTTAGCGGCTCTTAGTAAAATCAAAAAGATATCAGAAATAATGAGTACCAGTGATACTCTAAGAAGCTTCAATGCGAAAGATATATTCCACCTGTTATATTTGGGCACATAAAAATCACTTAAAAATCAAACACAAAAATGCACAATCATGGCCGCCGCTTCTTCCCTCTACTACTACGCAGATAATCGTAATATAGTGATGGTAGATACACCAATATATCTATATTAGATACGATACATCGTGATGGTGTCAAATTTTCTGCGGTCATCTTATTTATTACACAAGAATACCCCAAAGTTACTACTTATAAATTGCAATCGAGATGCGGCTTTAACTTATCATACGATACAATATAAACGATGGCAAGTATGATATCACTGTCGTTTTCCGCTCGATGATGGGATATATTATATGGTAGTATCGTCTGAGGTTTGAGGTCGATAATGGGCCGGCACGCGACGATATGAAACCATAATAATATATCATCGTCTCCCGATTCATCTCCCGATTATTCTACTACCCACACGACCTTTACTATGATAATACCCCGTTGACAACATCAGCAAATAATAATGAAAGTTCACAATTAATACAAGTAACATACATCAGCGGGTTGAGGAGCTAGGTGTATTTAAAGTTTGCTTATCAAGTGTTTGGGTGTTAGCATTGGTAAATCCCTGCGTATACACGTCGTCGTCTAGTATTGCACATGGTATCAAACGAGGAAAAGGGAATACTAAAACAATTAAATCATCTGTGATATGATAGCAACAATCGTATCGAAACGGGGTATACTGTATACTTGAAACGATATGCATCGCTTGAAGAAGATGGATTAGATATTATTGGATGGTACTGACATACAATACAGATTCAAAGATTACGGGATGATTTAGATTCTTTGGAACGGCAAACAAATTAGAATACATTTGAAAGGAAGATTGCATATATGTATGAACCACAAATCTATCCAGCACGCTATATGCATATTAGACTGAGGATACCCTTGCTTTGCTTTTACCAGAAGCTCTGCAGATGAACCGGGCATAGACTATGAACATAAAGGTATTAATTTTGTATTTAGACCCTGTTCGAATAGATGTAGATCTTCTCTATTCAGATACTAAGCTGATTAGACTATCGCCACCAGCCCACCACCAGCTAAAAGAAGATTGCAACTAGATGTTTATAGTACCCAATCCTCTCCCCCTTCTCCTCCTCTCTCTTCTTCCTTCCCTTCCTTCTCCTCTCTTCCCCCTTTTCTCTTCTTTTTCTTCTTTTCCTTTTTTATAATTCCAGCCAGCAACACCGAAAAAATCCCACGACAAGTGATGGTGTAGCCACATTTTGTGCAAGATGTAGCTTGTTTAATGATATAATTTATTGTTGAAGCTTGCCCATATTGATATTGCATACATAATCCGCCTGGGTATCCTTTTCTTCATTAAGGACTTCCTCATCTTTATTTTCTTCACCATGCTACATATGCATAATCACAAATGTGGCGGCTTCATTGGACATATAGCTTTGACAGGTGGACGTTCCGGCCCAATAACTTTCTTCCTATCAGCAGCAGAACTGGCTTTATCTTTGACTCCTTTATCATCATGCTTGCTTTCAATTCCCTTTTTCTCGGTATTGTCATGTTTCAAAGTAGGACCAGTACTTGCTCCTTTTGCAGGAATACTAGGACCGATAGAAGGTCCAATAGAAGGCCCAACAGCTCTCTTCTTACCACTCTTTCCATCACTACTACTACTCTTACTCTCAGCCTTTCTCTTTCCTCCACTGATACCGTAAGATCTAGGACCAACAGAAGGCTTACTACTATCATTATCCACGGCTGTCAAATGTCCAAATTGTCTGCATTCTTTTTCATAAGCTTTCAGTTGCTCTACAAATGCTGGAATCGGATCGGCTACCGGACGACGCCTCTGACATAATGTCAAGGACTGTTTCATTGTCATGTTGCATTTCCTATTTTGTTAATGAGTTTTGTTGTTGTTGTGTGTTTATAAAATTGTGATATAGTATTCAAATGTATGAGTTGTCATTCAATAACGTATTAAAGTATCGTATATTTGTCGATTAGATTAGATTAAATGAGTATGAGTAACATAATATTGTCAACATATAAAAGATATGCAAACTTTTTCTCTTACCTCATTAAAAACATACAAACGGCAGTACTACTCCTTGACACACCGCGTTGACAATGTACAAGTACACTCCCATGATGCAATCCGTTACTAATGAATTCAACCATTTCATCTGCTCGAGACAATAAATCTGAGGTTGATGCATCATATACTGCAATACGCTTATATTTAATATTACTCTTGTTATTGTTTTCAAAAAAGTTTGGCACGCCTGCAGTAATTCCTGCCTCCTTGGCCGGTGTCACATTTAATATCCTGGATTATATTGCAGTATAGTATAGTATAGTATATATATTATGAAAGGCGTAAGAAGACAAAGGTATTAGTTACATTATGATACATGTGTTGTTGGGTATTATTATGAATTATAATCAAATACGATACTGATAATATATCTTCACAATGTGTTCTTACCTTCTGACATTACGTTGCTGAAGGGTAGGAAGTGACTTTGCATCAGCCTTTCCACCCAAGTACAGCTGGGTATATTACATAATATTATGTGATGTAAAGTTTATGTACATTACAAAACAGCTGGTCGCTGGTGTTTAGGCATAATGTGATAATATAGAAAAAGAAACAATAGCGCAGACGATAAACTTACATTGTGTCTAGATGTCGGAGATGTGTAAATGAGACTCATGACTTATAATATGCAGTATTCTCCACACAATTAAATGAAACACCAGCTATCTGTTTTGCATAGCAGCAGTTCATCCGTACAATGTGGTGGAGATTTTTTTTATGAGATAGATATCGTAGAGTACAATATGAGTTATGAGAGCTGTAAATAGTAAATAGTAATATTGTTTAATTAGACTTTCGATATGTTTTAGAAAGTGATTATATTAGCATATATATTAGAAAATGATGCAGCAGTATGGTTATATTGCAGTAAGCACATGTGTAGATCAAGTGCTTTTCAATTGGTTTGGTCTTCTGACAGCAGTAAAAAATTGGCGGCATAATTTATTTATTGGATTTTGTCTTTATGTGCCAAGGATTGATTGATTGGTACCTACCATGTTTGGAAGACGCTGCTGTTTAATTGTCATGGTCACTAATTGCACAATCTTTTTACCTATATTTTAATTTTATCAAAATGGATGACAAGTGGATTCAACCACCGATAGTTTGTGACCATCTAACAAAAGGTAAACTGCTATTTGATACAAAAGAATATTCGTTTGCAATAGCTTCATTTCGAGCATGTCTAGATAATCTACCAGCAAAACCAATCATAAATGAAGATGGCGATATAATCTATACAGTTGATGAGATTGTTCTTTCAACTCGTCTGTTTATACTCAGAGCGTTATGGAAACAAACATTACTAGATTCAACGACAACATATACCGACACGACACTTGATGAGGTGAAAGCCATACTAAAGATTCTTACCACAACTACAGAGTGTCGCTCTGTCCTGTGTATGTTGGCAGTATCTACAATTGCTAGAATTATTAATGGTGATGTTTTATATAAAGGCGAATCGGTACTATCTACCAAAGATATATCAAACATGGGTATTCAAGCATGTAGAATCATCTTGGATGAATCATATGGTAACATTAAAGAACGTCGAATCCTGTATAGTATTGAATGTGATTTATATGAAAGACGACAAGGGGATTTGCAATCAGCGGCCAAGTCTATAGAATCATTGTTAAAAGAATCACCCAAGGTTCAATCACAGCAGAAAAGACTGCGAGAACTACATATACAGTTGGGGTTGATTGATGTTGTAGAAGAGAAAGCCAAGAAAGAAGCAAGTCGACAACATAAAAAGCGTCAGCGTATGAAGAAGAAAGAAAAAGATTCGTCAAAGCTTGATAGTATACTAGATACGCTACAATCAGATGTATCAGCAACATTGTCGAGATCTCCAACATATAACTTTTTTGAAGGTCTAGACAATAGTCAAAAGAGCAGAGAGAAAGCAACAATCATCGATTGGAGTTGTATCCCAGATGATATTCAACCAAAGTTTGAAAACAAAAGCAAGGAGAAGAGACTTCTGAGAAAGAGAAATCAATTGGAATCTTTATACATATTACTTAGCGGTCTAGTCGAGAAAGTTTCAACAACAAAAGAGTCTGGCCGCCCAATTCATATTGTCGACTTCGGATCAGGCAGTGGTAACTCATGTCTCGTGTTTGCATTTTTATTACTTCAGAAGAAGGATATACCGTGTCGATTTACATTGATTGATAACAACCCTCATTCTGTCAAACTTGGGAAACTGAGAACAAATAAGGTTGGTCTAGATTCGAGTGTGCAGTGGTTATGTCAAGATGTTTCAAACTTTCATGAATCCTTTGATATTGGTTTGGCTACCCATCTATGCGGTGGTGCAACTGATTCAATGATGGAACGGTGTCTACTGCATAAAGCTGCATTCATTGCAACTCCTTGCTGCTTGGGGTCTATAGTTTTCAATGCTCATGAGAATGTGGTGTCTCAAGCAAAACCTGGTAGAGGTTATGGTTGGAATACGAATAAAAGGACATCATTAACATACCCTCGATCAGCGTGCTTTCGGGATCAAATAACGGTGGACAATTATGCCATTATTACACGTTTAGCCGACTGCTCATTAACAACAGGTCAATCAGATAATGAACTACATATCAAAGGAAAGCGTTTCTTAGATTCAGATCGCCTTCGACTAGCACAGGAAGCTAATTACGATACATCGTTCGGACAATTAGGAAGTAAGATTGATTGTGGGCCAAGATCTGATGTGTTGTGTGGAATTTGTAAAGCATGAATAGTAGTACATAACTCTAATATATAACATGCTAATATCTATCTAACCATATTCTATCACGTTTTTTCTTCAAACCTCGTCTCCGTTGTCTTCCCTCATAAACATACTCTGAGGATTCATTGCCCCCAGTCGGTCTACATCCTCTTTCCATTAGCTCATTCCAACTATTTAGATTTCTAGAGTTTGGTTGAAGACCGGCATCATTCATTCTTTGCAGCTCTTGTACAGCACCAACCCAGTCTCCTTCACTAGCTTTGCTTTGCACAAGTAAGGAGTAGGAGGCTCTATCCTTTGACTTTAGTTGATGAATATTGAGCTGTTGCTGTTCATAACCATCTTCGTCATCTTCAAGCTCATCATCACTAAAGGCCAATTCAAATCCAGGATCTTGAGTGTCCTGTTTCTTTTTTACTTTCCAGTATTGATTGTTCTTGCGAATTACTTTAGCTGGCGGCGGTGGTGGAGATCTGTCATTAAGGTGATCATTTATCAATCTTGATGCTTCTGCTCTTAACCCTAAATTATTGTAAGCCGATGCTAGTGGGTTAATGTGACGTGAGACAAGTGGAATATCATGTTTGGGTTCCATTGTCAATATGATGCTCTTTGCTGTGTCCAATGGCTTACGCCTTTCATCTATGGTCAGTAATCTAACCATGGGTCGAGGTGACGACGTATTTGTTGTGTTACTTTCTGTAGCAGGCGCCACACTTAAAGTACGCTTCACTTTTGATCCTTTGACACAGGCTGATACAACCGCAAGTATCATATTGTCTGTTACTCTGTTTGTCACTTTTCGTAATGAACCGTCTTCTTCAGCACTTGCAGTTGTAGTGTTTGATACCATAGACTCTACTCCACGAAATATGCTAACTGCTTCTTGCCATGCACCAAGTTTACTCGCCGCGCTGAGTGCAGCTTCGTGGTGATAAGTATTTCGTTTAATTCTAACCATTCTTCTTGCACCAATGCTATTACTATCTATATTAGTTTGGTCATCACTTGAAGCAGAAAGAGTCCCAGTATAACCAACGCCAGGAACAACATTATGTTCTCTTTCCAATTCAGCCATGCTGTTGTATAATCTCAGCGTATGCTTCCACATACTTGGTTTATTCTTCTTTCTGCTATTTCTTCTCATTATTGATGCATATCCTGCATTAGTCATGACAGGTGACTCAGTTCGAAAAGAAGGATTCACATTTGATATTGTTTGTTGTTGTACTGAATTCGGTCTCCATCTTGGCAATGATGTACTTGACGATTGTATTGTTGGTGGTGGTATAGCTGACAATTTCTCTGGCGGAAGTGATAGCAATGAAGGAGGAGATGGAGATACGGCTGATCCACTAGCATCGTTAACAATTCTGCCATCGTATAATTCATCATCCCACACTAACATTCGACGAGCCATTTCTAGAATGGTACCTTCGCCGCCTATCAAAAGAAGTGAGGTATGATATATGAATGAAGTGATATTATGTGTGCACATCTTATGCACAAAACTATTACTCACCAGATATGGTTGTTTGTTTAGGAGTATCATCATCAGAAATACTTCTATCATCTGCTTTCTTATTTATACTTGAGTTACTATCATCTCCTTCTTTTGACATATAAGACAAAGAATATACACGTCGTCTGTTCTTTACTCTCATAGTATCATGATTTCTCATGCAATTTCTTTGCAGTGTGCGTGGCGCAAAAGCCGACGTCGTAGTTGACTGAGTTGCAACTATCAATAAATATAGTATCTTGGACAATAATATAGGTCGACGATAGCCCAGCGGCCTTTGTTGACGCTTCATTGCCTATTGACGCTGATATAAAAGTCAGCAACAGGCATAAAGAACCTTGAGAGTCGAGAGTCGAGAGTGTTCTTGTTGCCTTGTGAATCAAAAGGGATCTCACAGATTTATTTCATATGAGTATACTGTAGATATTACTAATGATAAGGAAGAATATGGTCACCAATTAGATAATATGCTTTTATCAACTGGTAGTGGCTCGGTAACTACGGGAGTCGAGTGACGGTTGAGGAGATGTGATGATGACGATTTGATGAAAGTTGGTTTATTTATCTTCTCTAGGATGATATATTCATATGTGAACATGAGTTCGTTGTCTCTTATATTGATCATATCAATATGTATACAAATATGCCACTCATTCGTGGCGATTATGCCAAGACATATACTACGACAACAACATCAGACAACATTAACAATTGCAACAACATCAATACAACTCAATGCAGAGAAGGAAAAGAGTGAAAGTAGTAGTAATGATAGCAAAGAAGAAGTAGAATATGAATGGGACGGTGTCGTTATAGAAGGAGCACATGATGCTGACTTTGAGGTTAATGATCCGACGGATAATTTTATGCCGTCGATGACTCTACTAAGCATGGCAAACTCAGCTCAGTCACCAGTAATGACGGCTTTCGATACAATGGCAAATGCAGGGAAGATACATCAAGCAGCAATGGAGAATGAGGATGAACTTAATGAAGACAATCTACTAGAGATTGGTGGAGACCCCGACTTTTTAGATTTGATTGCAGAGGATAATAAGATTGGAATAGATGATAATGATGAAGATGAATCAGGTTTCTTCTGGGACGGAGAAGTTGATGAAGATGCTCATTTGGATTAGAGATTATCATACAATCTAGCACTGAGATAAGCATGTTGATAACGGGGGTCGAAAAGAGTACTTGAATACCAAAGTTGGAATTAGAAATGATATGTCTATTCTAATTTCCATTGCAGAAGTAAGTGTATCCTTTATTATTTAAGTGATAGGAGTATATCTACTTAATATTTGCATACATAGAATAATTGCTTCAACTAAGTAGAGTATGACTTTGATAGCTTTGCATTGTATAAGCGATAGGCGCCGGTACAATTCCTACGTAGCGTATCTTGCGTAGGGAATTTTTGAGTTTGAGCAGGGGTATCCTCATAGAAAAATACTAACAAATCTTAAATATGAAGATGTTCAAATTAATGATATATAACCATTGCAACATTGTATATGACGTAGAATTACACAAGGATTACGAATATGGCACTATCTTTTTGTGATTATTGCTAGTTAAAAAGTTATAGAGTATCTGAATAGGCCGCCATAGTAGACTACTAAGTGAAAATTTGCAGGGTCCTTTAATCTCGACGCCGGTCGGTATATGAACTACAAATATGTAGTAGAGAAGCCTTGTGCAATTTTAGGCCAGTATTCCTGATCAATTTATTGCAATGGCCGATCATTCGACATTTTTTTTGAGTGAGGGCCACTGTGTAAAATGAAGCGGTATCTTTTTCTTCAAACTCAAAAATTGTCAGGATACCGCCCACGCCTATCGCTTATTGAGGGGAGAATGAAGACTCATTCCACATGTAAGCATTTCCCGCAATATACGCGAAGATTTTTATTTCAGCATTCAGCGCAGCAGAAGGAGAGGTAGGCTGAGGGCAATTAATTGGCGGGCGGATTAAGAGGAAATACACCAGTGGTAGTACTAAATAATGGACAATAATGATCTTGATTCATCGGGTCACTCGGTACGGTCTCGATCAGGCCGTCGGGGATCTGCTAGTTCTGCCTTAAATCAAGGATTAAATGATAATGTAGGAGGTGACGATACACTCAATATTAATGATACATCAGCCACATCACCCGTACCACCACAAGTAGGATCTACTACTACACGATCACGTTCTCCTGTACCACCGGGAACGACACGATCATCAGGACGGAAGAAAAAGAAGAGTAAGAAATTTACACATACCAAAGCCAAGCGATCGAAAAATAATGTTGATAGTGGTACTGATGATAATGATGAAGATTTAAATTATGCAAATAGTACTGCAGAAGATGAAAAGGATAAGATTAAACCCCTAGTATTATTAGGTGATAAGCCCCGTGGATTATATGAATGTGATTATTGCGGATCGGACTTAACACGCACACCTCGTATTAGATGTGCTATTTGTCCTGACTTTGATTTATGTTTAGAATGCTTTGCAACCGAGGATCATGCACACATGGCAAAGTATAAACGTGATGAGGAGGCACAGCGACGTAAACATGCTGAACAAGTGGCAGTTGAATTAGGTGAGGAAGTGGAAGCGCCCCCAGTGAAGAAGAAGGCAGGTAGACCAAAGGCAGGTACGCGTAATAAGAAGAAAGATGACCATGAAGAATTGGGTAGTTATGTTGGTGGTATTTGGGTACCATACTTTCGTCATGATCCATCCCATGGATATATCGTTGCCGATAGTACACGGTATAGTTTGTTCCCATCGTTTAGGGGTGTTAAGAGTGTTGAGACTATTGAACTTATGGATGATGATAATAATAATATTAATGATGAGGGTGATGGGAGTAAGAAGAAGAATGATGGTAGTGGTGGGGATGATATCGGTGAGGGGTCAGATGTCAAAGAGGTTGAAAAGAGTGATGGGGATGATTTAAATTCCCAGGAGAACGGTGCCACTGATTTAATTGGAGATGTGAAACCCAAGCCTGAGGAAGGTGCAGAACAGAAGAATGATTCACCGAATACCACTACCCCAATGGATATTGATGACGGGAAGGCTAAAGAGGAGGAGGATGACACTGTTAAACAACCGTCAGGTGATGTAGTCCCAAAGAGTGGTGATGCGATGGATGTGGATGAAGTAACTACCAAAGAAGATGACACGGGAAAAGAAGATACATCTGGAGGTGCACCAACTGCATCTGAGGCTGAAACGCCCAAGAAAGTTGTCATGGACCCCTTGGAATTTCTTGCCAGTGTAGCAGAGTCGAGTGCTAAAAAAGAAGCCAAGGCTAATCAAGAAGGAGAAATGAATACAGACA